>Ga0207828_100044_pt1 | contig 232831 bp, 205 predicted proteins | sample TtaePargueraPR_11_FD_187276 | JGI IMG/M metagenome (GOLD analysis project Ga0207828, IMG submission 187276) | Aerobic enrichment media microbial communities from Bioluminiscent Bay, La Parguera, Puerto Rico - Tt and P2 (3) (SPAdes) | ecosystem: Environmental > Aquatic > Marine > Unclassified ...
TAACGTTAGCTTGATAAGCCAGTCGTTGGGCGGAGTTCATCCAGGCCAGGTGACACGTCACCAAAAACAGGCCGTATATATGCGAGCACCCAACATTTACCACAACGTTGAAGTTGCAAAACGGGAGAGGACCATATATGCGTCCTGACGCAAAGAGCACTAGACCGCAAACCACTGAACTGTATTCAAAACTTAAAACCACGTGCGCCAGGGCGCACGCTACAGATTGATAACATCATTCGGGGCTTGGTTCAGACCGCTATCACGTCAACTTCCCCGAGCCTGTGCCTGAGTCTTAATCCCTCATCATTCGGGGCTTGGTTCATACACATTGACGGAGTTATTGCGGACGCAAGGCACCGGTCTTAATCCCCTCATCATTCGGGGCTTGGTTCAGACACTATCAATGCCGCGCCAGTTTACCCCCGCGAGATGTCTTAATCCCCTCATCATTCGGGGCTTGGTTCAGACGTTAGAAAAAGCGCGGAAAGACGAGTTGGAAGCGTCTTAATCCCCTCATCATTCGGGGCTTGGTTCAGACGCGCCAGAATTGCGGCAACAAAAAAGGGATTTAAGTCTTAATCCCCTCATCATTCGGGGCTTGGTTCAGACCCAGACTTCCTCAACCTCCCTGATGGAGACGGTTGGTCTTAATCCCCTCATCATTCGGGGCTTGGTTCAGACACACGAACGGCACGCATACCTAACTTTTCAGCGGGTCTTAATCCCCTCATCATTCGGGGCTTGGTTCAGACTTCGTGCCAACTTGTGAAACTGCGTCAAATGCGAAGTCTTAATCCCCTCATCATTCGGGGCTTGGTTCAGACCGAATAATCGCGTTAATCCTTTTTTGGTTTGGTCGTCTTAATCCCCTCATCATTCGGGGCTTGGTTCAGACACCTATACCTCTGGTAACAAAGTAGATGACTACGTCTTAATCCCCTCATCACTCGGGGCTTGGTTCAGACAGCGTAATTTTTATTCGTGCGCTTTACAAAATGGTCTTAATCCCCTCATCACTCGGGGCTTGGTTCAGACTAAACGAGGACGACGAAATAGAGGGGGAAACCCTGTCTTAATCCCCTCATCACTCGGGGCTTGGTTCAGACACTCGTCAATCTGCACACCAACCTGACGGTTAGTCTTAATCCCCTCATCACTCGGGGCTTGGTTCAGACTTTTTTGTTCGTTGGCTTAATTGCCAATTAAAAAGTCTTAATCCCCTCATCACTCGGGGCTTGGTTCAGACTTGGAGGCTGCTAAAAAGCGGCACTCCGTAGAAGTCTTAATCCCCTCATCACTCGGGGCTTGGTTCAGACGTAATCATGGACATCACTGAACGATATACAGGGTCTTAATCCCCTCATCACTCGGGGCTTGGTTCAGACATATGTGACAAGCTGTCAAGTAGCAATTGGAAGTCTTAATCCCCTCATCACTCGGGGCTTGGTTCAGACTGCATCGTAGCTAACCGTAAGTCAAAGGTGATAGTCTTAATCCCCTCATCACTCGGGGCTTGGTTCAGACCATCGATGACCAGATTCAGGCTCGTATCCGTGAGGTCTTAATCCCCTCATCACTCGGGGCTTGGTTCAGACTTGGCTTAATTGCCAATTAAAAACCCTTAAAAGGGTCTTAATCCCCTCATCACTCGGGGCTTGGTTCAGACGAAATCATCGAAAACGCGACGATTGCCGACTGTGAAGTCTTAATCCCCTCATCACTCGGGGCTTGGTTCAGACGCTGAATACGCGCTAAGCTAATCAACTAAAGTGTCTTAATCCCCTCATCACTCGGGGCTTGGTTCAGACACTCAAAAGTGGTATGCATCGATGCTGGATACCGTCTTAATCCCCTCATCACTCGGGGCTTGGTTCAGACTCCGCGAGGATGGTGAATGATGAGTGATTTAATGTCTTAATCCCCTCATCACTCGGGGCTTGGTTCAGACTTTGTTTGATGTTGAAGTAGCAACATTGAATGAGTCTTAATCCCCTCATCACTCGGGGCTTGGTTCAGACATTATTTGCTGACTCACAGGCTAAGTATCAGGGTCTTAATCCCCTCATCACTCGGGGCTTGGTTCAGACGTTAAAGGGTAAGCGCTCTATACTCATAGCGTCCGTCTTAATCCCCTCATCACTCGGGGCTTGGTTCAGACATATTACGCAGACTCCCAAGCCAAGTACAAGGGTCTTAATCCCCTCATCACTCGGGGCTTGGTTCAGACATATAGTGGTGAGATACACTAATATTTGGTGTGTCTTAATCCCCTCATCACTCGGGGCTTGGTTCAGACCAAGTACAAGGCGGAGTTGGATAAGCGTAATCTGTCTTAATCCCCTCATCACTCGGGGCTTGGTTCAGACGCTATAACCAAAGGCTCTATGTTTGGTAGTTACAGTCTTAATCCCCTCATCACTCGGGGCTTGGTTCAGACGAGTCTTAGCCGCTTTGTCGATACTATTTTAAGGTCTTAATCCCCTCATCACTCGGGGCTTGGTTCAGACGTAACGTCGTTATTGAACACCACAAGGCTGAGAGTCTTAATCCCCTCATCACTCGGGGCTTGGTTCAGACTCTAACGCAAAAATTTTACTTTAACTTTCAGTGAGTTGAAAGTCCTAATTGACAGGGTTATTTTCACCCTAAAAGTTGACTGAAATTTAACCAATTATTAAAGAGCGTAATTAACCTGTGATCTCGGCTTTACGGAAGGCAATAAACTCTACCAAGCGCGCATTGCATTGCTGCATTTGCTCAACACTTAGTTCTACTCCACGCCAACACGCCGGAATGTCCAGGCTAATATGAAAATAGCGAGCACCAGCTTCGCATACTTTTGCCGCTAATTCGAGCGGTAAAGTCCCAATGATTTTGTCACCGGCACAAGGTGCCAGGCTCTTTACATGCGAAACGTAGATATCCCCTGTAATACCTTGTTGTTCTAGCCAAGCTAATGCGCCTGGGTGACGTGTCACGATATAAACCAATATTGTGCTCCCTTAACGATTTCGGAAGCCATAATACCCAACAGGTTCATGACAACGGTCAGTAACAAGTTTGTTAAGACACCTGAATTAATTCAGTTCATGCACTCTATATTCTACATTTTTATAGTTTAATTATCATAGTGATTATGGTAGTTAATGGCAGGCATATCACTCGCAAAGGATAGCAACATGACCCCCGAAACTTGGACTCGAGAATTTCTTAACGCCCGCGAACTTAACTACAGCGATGGCCGCCCGCTTTATCGTTACCGCATGAGCGATGAGGAATACGACAATCTTCGCAACACCCTCGCTACGATTATCGAGATGGGCGGTCACCGCGCATTTAATGTCAAACGCTTTGAAGCCGCACTGGTGATTTTTATTGCTGAATGGTGGCGCCGCTTTTATGACGGCAACTTTAGTTATGCAACGATATTTGAGGCGATTAATCTCACAAACAATGCCCCCACAGCCCAACAGCGCAGTGAGCTGGTCCGAGCCGGCCTTAAGTTTTGGAAACGTGATGTGCGGAAAATTAATGGCCGTCGCCGTTATCTTGGGACACTGGCTTGCGAAGGTGGCTTACCACTGAATCAATTGCATGCTCAAAATAATGCACTAGCGCAATTAATGACAGCGGTGCTGAAACAGCATAGCCAATATGGTACGGCTATTGATAAAGGCGTTGAGGCACGTTTGAGCACACTGCCACAGTTTTTACAGAACAGTGATATTCATGCTGTTCTGGTTGATATTTTAGGGACGGTTACCGAGTTCACAAATCGCTATAACTTGGCAACCGCTGCCAACCCTGTGGACACCCTCAGCCAATCCGACCCGCAATGGCGAACGTACTTCCCCTTCCCGTTAAATGATGAACAGTCAGAGTCCTTGTTAAACCAGCTTATTGGTACGGGAAGTCACGTCAACCGACAACCTGCCGAGCAGCCTTTTAGCCTAATTCGCGAGTTACGCTTTGATCATGCTGATGAGGCCCATCTTCATGCCGAACTCGTTACCCAAAAGCGTCTTGTCATCGATGATTTAGGCTTGCCAGCTGAACTAGCAGCACAATTAAAGCAGGCATCACGTGTAGCGGTCAGCTGCCTTAGCAATGAAGGTGACGAACGGTTTTGGTTTAATGGCTTAATCACCGAAAAAAATAATACCCAAGTCATTGCCTGCAATGCCGAAGTGCTGAAATTGAATGCGGCGGATTCATTAAAAGAATGGCAGATACTATTAGCCATAAAGGGGCAAATCCTTGCAAAACTCGATATTAATGGCGGCCAGTCGTTAGCTGCTGATGAACCCTGGACATTCCGTAATGATAAACCGATGACGTTACTTGGCGCGGGAAGTCAGCGTGTCAAAAACGAGAGCGTTTATTTAATTTGCCCTAGCAATAGCGAAGTTATACCTGCTAACGATGACACCACGATAGTAACCTGCGGTGAGCATCTTGGCGGCACATTGCTAAGTGCTTCTGGTGAACTTAGCATCAGAGTAGAAGAAGAGCGTTTTCGCATCAAAACAGCAACGCAATTCAGCGGTGTAACCTATGCGTTAAGTGGTCGCCGGCTAGCCTATCAGAGTACCCCAAAGCTTGCTTATCATGGGCCGCTGCGGCCCGCCTGCTTCGATGGCGAAACCGGGCGCTTATTACCAGAGTACATCGATAAGATTCGCCTGCAGTACAAATTAGTTGGCGCCGATCACGAATGGCAAAGGCACCCTACTCAGCATAATGCGACTTATTTTGTCCGTGCTATTAATCCCCAAGGGGACACCTTATTTAAGCGCAAAGTTCTACTGCTAGACGAACACTTTGACGTTACGCTGGTACGGGGAGCGACCCATGATCGTGGCGGCAGTTATCAATTTTTAGGGGCTGATAACCTGCAGCTAGATCGAAGTAGCCCGACCGTTAACACCACAGAAACCGAACAAAACGGTGTTAAGGTGGTGGCGTTAACGACCGAGAGCCCGGCTCCCCCGGCTTATTGTGAGCTTGTGCTGCGCCACCAAACGACAGCGCATTGCTTTACCTTGAAACTGCCGTTTCCTGCCCGCGGTGCTAAATTGATTGATGAACATGATGACGTTGTTGCGGCTAACAGCGCCTTAAGTATTGATCAATTATGGGGGCACCGCCTGTTATTGTTTTCTGAACATCAGCACAACAATCATGCCTCGATCGAGTTTTATATTAATCATAGCAATAACGAGCGACTCAGTTTTAACGAGGCTATCACGCTCGGTAGGACCATGACTGAGCTGCGGTTAAGTGATTGGTCTGAACGTATCAAGCAATTATTAAGTTTTGCTAACGACATAGATACTAACGTGCGTATTAACGCATTCGTCGGGGCGCAACAAGTCTATACGCTTGATATTGGTCAATTTGCCTTAGATTTAATCCCTGATAAAGAGCGCGGACAGATTACGGTTAAACAGTCCTCTTCTGCAACAAGCGATCAACTGACTGAACTTACGCTCTACGCCACGTTAATGACGGATCTCGAGCGACCGCCGGAAGTTCTTTCCCGTGTCGAGACACAAGATGATCAGCGAGTGTTTAATTTTGACTGCCCCGCCGCAGGGCCTTGGATTATTCACCAAGCGCCAACCGAGCATTACCATGCCACAACGACTTTAACCACACGCTCTTTGCTCTGGGTACAGCCCGGCCCTAACCCCAAGCAAGAACGTGACTATTACGAACAACAGGATTACCCAACACTGGAGTCTCTAGCCGATATTCCTTATGAGGATATTCGCCAACAAAAGACCGCAGATGTATTAGCTAAGATGGCTAATAATCTCGGCCACCCCAGTTGGTCTTATTTGATGAACCTGTTTGAGCGTATGGGGCATTTACCCTTAACCACCATTGATATTTGGCCACAGGTTGCTGAAAACCCGCAACTGTTGACAGCACTGTGTGCACATCAGTTAACTGATATTGTCGATAAGTTAGATACTGATTTCTCGATTGTTTGGCACGCCATTCCATTAACCCATTGGTTGCAGGCGTACCGTAACTACAGCAGCTATTATGGCGAGCTATTCCCCGAAGACGCCGAAAATGCCACTGACGTGGTCATCGATGGATTAAATGAGTTAGCCCAGCTAAAACCATCATTAAGTTTTGTGATCAGTATTATCAAGCATGAGTTGGCAATCGCAGAGGTGCTTGAGGTTACGCTGGCGAGAAATGACCCAATGACTTTGTTAAATCAGATTGATGGGTTAGCTAATAGTGCACTAGAGAACTTTAATGTGCCCGGCGAACACTTTCTCAGTCCAACTTTTTCTGCTTGGTTAAAGGACGAGCGAGCGCTGTTGAACCACGAAGTTATAAATCACTTTCGACAGTTCAACGCTGTTATTGAAAACGCAGAGCCCAACGGGCAAGTAGCGATGTTATTGCTGCCAGCCCTACTTGCTCGTCGTTGTATTTACAGTAACGACTCAGCATTAACCACCCCGATAAAATTCGATATCAACAAAGTGATTGAATTAAACCCCAGTTGGTTTGAGACGGCTTACGCTATTTTGGCGGGCGTACAATATGGACTCAACGCACAGGAGCAGAATTCCCATGGCTAATTCCCGTTATTTTACCACCACCATCAATCAGGTTGCACGTAAAGCTAAAGAGGCAACCTTTGGGCTATGGTCGTTAAGCCATCCTAGTCTGCGTGCGCACCTGGACGAATCTTTAAAGCTGGTTGGCGGTCGCGATGCTTTTGTTGCGGATCCAGTTTTTGAGTCAATGTTTCCCTGGCAAAAATCCGAAGCCACTTTTAAAGCTCTCGGTGGTAATTTATTAGAACCATCCGTCGTTGAAGCGCTAGACAAAGCACCGGAAGCGGTTGCCCTTAAAAAAGACTATTTTGCCTTTCAGCACCAGTTAACGGCTTGGCGGGCAACGTTAAAGGACAACAAATCGCTGGTGGTAACCAGCGGCACCGGTTCAGGTAAAACCGAATGCTTTATGGTGCCTATCCTAAGTGACTTGGCTAAAGAAGTTAAAGAAACCCAGCAACCGTTGGAAGGCGTGCGCGCGTTATTCTTATATCCACTGAATGCGCTCATCAACAGTCAAAAAGAGCGGCTCGATGGTTGGACGCGACACTTTAATGGCGATATTCGTTTTTGCTTATACAACGGTAACACCCCCGATTCTCGTGCTGATAGTCAAGTAGTAAACCCTAACCAAGTGATGACGCGTAAAAAATTACGCGACACACCACCGCCTTTATTGGTCACAAACTCGACCATGCTTGAGTACATGCTCATACGCAACGATGATGCACCCATTTTAGAAAAATCCCAGGGCAAATTGCGCTGGATCGTACTTGACGAAGCACATACCTATGTTGGCTCGCAAGCGGCCGAAGTGTCGTTATTACTAAAGCGCGTGATGAACGCCTTTGGCGTTGACCGACACAACGTACGTTTTATCGCAACCTCAGCCACCGTGGGCGATAAAGAAGCGACCGAAAAGTTAAAAGCCTACCTGGCAGGACTGGCAGATATTCCTACCAGTGCCATCGAGGTTATTGGTGGCCAACGCGAAGTTCCTACGCTGTCAGAGTCGGTCGGTTCACAGCAAACCTTAGCAGATATTCAAGCCATCGATGCCGATACGCTTTATTCATTTAAACGTTATACGGCACTAGCAAAACACCCAGTTAGTCGGCGTTTGCGTGACAAATTAAATCCCGCTAACGGTCCACAATCCTTAACTGACTTAGCCAATCACGTACCCGACGTACCCAAGGATGAAATACTGCAGTGGCTGGATTTATGCTCCTATACCAGCAAACCGGGTTCAGACGCTAATAAGCCCGAAAGAAATGCTGAACACTTTTTACCCTTACGCAGTCATCTGTTCCAACAAGTCATTAATGGATTATGGTGTTGTGCCGATCCTGGTTGTCGTGCCAAAACAAAATCGACTCATTTAAAGAAAGACTGGCATTTTGGCATGGTCTACTCGAGTTGGCGGAACCGCTGTGATTGCGGCGCTCCGGTATACGAACTGGTGCTCTGTAATGACTGTAATACCCCGTATTTATTAGGCCTGCAGTTGTCCACTCAACAGGCTGATCGCTTGGTACAAGACAAGCTCGCAGGGGTAGATGAATTCGCCTTAGATGGCGAGAACGCGGGTTTTGCTGATGAAGATAATAATGAAGAGCTGAATGATACCGAAATCGGTCGCTCCGCCGTTTTACTAACAGCAAGCCCAGTATTGACCGAGGATAATCAACAACTCACTGAACCCTATTATTTGGATCATGACCAAGCATTAAATAGCGAGTCAGACAAACGATTCCCTGTGCACATGTTAAGTGATAGTCATCACCATTGCCCGCAGTGTGACCATAAAACCCGTGCCAGTGCATTTTATCGGCGTACTCGAGCTGGCGGACCTTTTTATGTGCGTAATGCCGCCCCCGTTTTGTTAGATGCGAGCCCGGCCAAAGGCGCCGGCCTCCCTTATGACGGTAAACAGCTGATTACCTTTACGGATAGTCGCCAAGGCAGTGCGCGTATTGCCATGCGGATGCAGCGAGACGCTGAGCGTGATGCCGCTCGAAGCCAGGTTTATGATGCTGTGGTTGGAGAAGTTGTTGAACTGAATGAGGACGATAAAGAAGCTAAGAACATTGAGTTGCAAGACTTGCAGGACTCGCTGGAAAGGAACCGTAAGCGCGGCAACAATCCGGCAGTTAGACAACGTGTACAGCAAATTGAGCGAGATATTGAACAGCTACAAGCGCAAATTAATGCGGCCAATCAGCCGCAAGCCAAACCGGTGAGTTGGATCAATGCGGCTTCAGCTTTAAGCCAGAGCACCGATGTTAACCGCTGGATGTTGGATTTTTACAAAGAGTACACGACTGATATCTTTGACAATCCGAGTGCCCCTAACAACTTAGCCGATATGCTCCTGGTGAGAGAGTTTGCACGCCGTCCTAAACGCAAAAACACCTTAGAAACATTGGGCTTGGTTAGCGTTGAGTACCCACTTTTACAGCAGGTGCGCAATGTGCCTGATGAGTTTGCACGCTTAGGTTACAACATAACCGACTGGCAAGACTTTTTAAAACTGTGTCTGGATCATTTTGTGCGGCAGCATTATGCCATTGATGCCCCCCCAGAATGGAAAAACTGGTTAGGTGAAAAAGTTCATCCGAAAAAAATTGTCAGCCCTGATGCGGAAACACCGAATCAATGGGGACTGCAGCGCTGGCCACAAGTTTATCGACCGAACCCGCATAAGTTGATTCGATTACTAGCCGCAGCGAGTGATCTGGATTTAACTAACGAGAAAAATATTGACCAGATCAACGGTATTTTTCGCCACGCTTGGCGGGCTCTTATTCAAGAATATGCGGTGGTCAATGACCACAACGAAATCAAAAACCGGCGTATTCTCAAGTCTTCCGGTAACGGTGAATATCAACTGGTCCGCCATGAAATTGAATTTAAAGCCGCGACGAAACTTTGGTTTTGTCCACAATCACTGCGTTATTTAGATACCACCTTTAAAGGATTAACGCCTTATTTGCCGGCTCGAGCGAATAAGCAAGAGATTACCTGCGAAGCAGTGAGCATGCCGATTTGCAAAATACAAGCTGACAACGAGCCTGAACGGATTGCCAAGGTGCGCGACTGGCTACAGACTAACGACACTGTTAAAACGTTACGTTTGCAAAGCCGCTGGAGCGACATTCATGACCGTATTATCGAAGGGGCACGCTTTTTCCGCACGGCAGAACATTCGGCTCAACAAAGCAGTGATAAGCTTAGCCAATATGAGGCGGCCTTTACTCAAGGTAAGATCAACATTTTGAGTTGCTCCACCACCATGGAGATGGGGGTCGATATTGGTAGTTTGACGGTGGTTGCTAACAATAACGTACCGCCGCACCCGGCCAACTATCTGCAGCGTGCTGGCCGCGCGGGTCGAGGCAGCGACCCGCAAGCATTGTGTTTTACGGTCTGTAAAGATAACCCACATGAACGCGCCATTTTTGCTAATCCTAAATGGCCATTTACTACGCCGATTCCAGCTCCGCATGTGGTCCTGAACAGTGCACGTATCGTGCAGCGTCATGTTAATGCCATGCTATTAGCCTGGTATTTGAATCAAGTACTGGCACAAAAAGACAATATTATTGTCTCTAAATGCCACTGGTTTTATTTGGAGGAAGTCGCTGGCAGATCTCCCTACCAACATATGTGTAGTTGGCTTAAAACCATGCGCACCAATAAAACTCGTATATCGAAACCTTTAAAAGACAGTGTCACGGCATTAGTCAGTGGGACTGCACTAAAAGAAACAACACTTAGCGATATTCTTGGTGAGGCATTAGCTAATCTGAAGGCCGCCCAACAGGCTTGGGTCACGCAGTTTAATCGGCTATCGAAACAATCTGAACATGCCAACTTGCCAGAAAATGATCCCTATCGCCGTAAACTAAATTATGACCTTGGTCAGCTCAAACAAGAAAACTTGTTGAGCTCGTTATCTGTGAATGGGTATCTGCCGACACATGGTTTTCCAACGGGGCTCGCTACGTTTGATTATTATACTCAACAACACTTTAGGCGCGGTGTAAATGTGATTGAACGCAAAGACGGAACTTTCCGTGTTGATAACCGAGCCCGGATGCGCGGTCGCCCCACCCGCAGTTTGCCCGTTGCAATCCGCGAATATGCGCCCGGTTCGACGGTGGTCGTTGATGGATTAACCTACCGTTCCGCCGGTATTTTATTAAATGACGAGGCAATAAACACCAAACAGGGAATAAAATTAAAAATTGAATGGCGTTGCAGTCATTGCGGCAGCATTGGCAACGACCATGAGTCAACCTTTGAACATCGATGCACTCGCTGTGGGCATGAGATTCTTGCTCGCCATGAGCACCGAACCTTGTCGCCAGCCGGGTTTGTTGTTGATTTTAATCAAACACCGACCAATGATGAAAGCTCACAAACTTATATCCCCGTAAAAGAACCGTGGGTTAACGCCAACGGCGATATCACACCGCTGTTTAATCCGTTTCTCGGTTGTTTCCAGAGCAATACGGCAGGTCATATTTTTCACTACTCTGCCGGACTGCACGACAATGGTTACGATGTTTGTACCCGCTGTGGTAAAGCCGAATCTGTGCCGGCGGACGGGATTTCATCATTAAGCACGGACAAGCCGCATAAGCGAGTACAGGGTAAGTTCAGTCGTGATGATGATGGTACTTGTGATGGTCATCACAATGAATATTCGATCGTCAGAGGGGTAAAGTTTGCTGCTACAGATGCAACCGATATGTTTGAGTTGTATTTGCGACACCCCCAGCAAGATCATTATATCCGCCACACCGCTGGCGATCCGCTTTGTTGGACACTCGCCGTTGCGTTGCGCCAAGCGTTAGCGGAATTACACGGTGTGCGGGAAGATGAAATTGGTTATACCGTTAAACCCATGCGCTTAGAAGGCATCGATTATGCCGTTGCCGGTATCGTGTTATTTGATTCAGCTTCAGGAGGGGCCGGTCTGTCATCGGTCGCCAACCGCTATTTACCTGAATTACTTAAACGCGCCCGCGATATTGTTAATCATTGTCCGGATAGTTGTGATAGTGCCTGCCAGTCGTGTTTGCTCGCCTATGACACACGCTTTCATGTCGACTATCTTGATCGACATGTGGCTAAAAAATACTTTGAAGAAATTGAACGGTATTTACAGGTTCCCCTGGAATTACAGCTATTTGGTCCGCAAACTCAGTTTTGCACTGATACACTCGAGCAGGAGCTGCTTCAACTTCCGCATCTTGATAATGCCGAGCTAACCCTTTTTACCGCAGGCGACATTCAAGATTGGCAGATAAATGCGAGCCAACTGGTTGCTCTTGCACTGGCACTCAAAGATCACGTTAAAAACGTGTCTGTTGCCCTGCCGGATAACAACCTTGATCGGCTGAGTGAAGAAAATGCTGATGACCTGTATGTGCTGTCACGGTTGGGCATACCGTTGGTTCATTACGATCTTGAATCAGTTCAGTTAAAACGCGATGGTGTTTTGATAGCGCAGGTTATAACCGCAGATGACACACCACATGGTTTTGCCAGCAACCAGGCAAAAACGATTTTACCAGGACCAAGTTGGTGGGATTTTGACGATGCGGTGGTAGTAAAAAGTCACCACTGTGAGCCGGTGAATATCAGTCCGCTTGATGATTTAAGCGCACTGCGTCAAGGCCAGCAACAAGTCGATGCCGAAGTTGAAGTTCGCAATGAACTCGATGGCAAGTTGACAGCGTTCGGAGATTCGTTTTGGCAACTGGTACAGGATGAACACCAGCCGACCGCTGACAGTTTAGCGAATAAAGCACTGGTAGCAATTGCCTACACAGACCCGTTTTTATGTAACCCGGGGGTGTTGATGATGTTTGGCGAAGTCATTGACTCATTACGAGAGCTGTTGGCGGATCGTTGGCAACCGCAACTGGTTGAAGTTAGTACCGCTCGTTTGGGGTCTGAACAACAGCGCTTTTGGCTACACACTAACTGGGGTGACGATAAAAAGCAGGCCGTCATCGAGAGCTACTTAACGCAGATGAACGAGCAAAATCGGCGCGTGGTGGTTATCGATAAACATCAGTTGCCACACTATCGGCGCTTTAAACTGAGTTGGAGCGATGGCAGCGAAACCTTTGTCAGGTTAGATCAAGGTTTTGGTGCTTGGTTTAGTCAGTGTGAACCCCGCACAGCGGGACCCTCAGATGCCAGTGAAGAAGAAATCGTGCGGTTTTACTTTAGTCAATTAGACCGAATTAATGTGTCAACACGAAACAAACCAACGCCGCTGACCATTAAGCAGCGTTAGTTTGTTTGCTTGCTTAACGAATAAGCTTGAGTAACTTTTCGTCTAGCTGTTTAAGTGATTGCAACTCCCAAAGCTCAACATTGGGGGTTGCATTTACACGCTCTCGCTGCGCCGGTTTAACGTCATAGGTACTCACGTAAATGGCCTTAGTGCGAGCTCCTGCAACATCATTCTTTAAGCTATTCAATTTATAAATGTTGTCGTCCACCGTCTTATAACTTTCTTGGGTCTTTTTCGTTACTCGGTTTTTACACTCAAAAACAAATAAATGATTATTGACCAGAGCCACCACATCCAGCTCGTTTCGTACCACTTTTCCACTTTTCTTATTTGAACGTGTTATCTGCACGCTATGGAAATGTTCACCCTTAAGCCCGTTGTTCTTGAGCACACGCCGTAAGGCTAAATAAATGTGTTTTTCTAACCAGCCACTGACTAGAAACTGACCATTTTCTTCTGAGGTTGGTTTAAATCCACCATCCGTTTGTTCTAAGAAACCTCGTGTTTCCATTTCGTCACAGTAATCGAGTAATTCCACTGGAGCTTTAAAGTTATCAATATGTCCTACCTGCCCTTCAGGTACATTAAGACCTTTGTTGATATGAGGAATAACTCTGATCAACCAATCCAAGTTATCTGTCATATAGTCAATAACAGCTTGCTCTTCTGGTGGTACTTGCTCACTTCCAGTTGATTCCACCTGCGTACCGTGAATCGCCAGAAATTGGTCTAGCTTTAGGCTAGTTGTCAACGGCGTTAAATCACGCTGCCCTGCGGTATTAACCCACTGTAAGCTGTTATCTTCAATATAATAAGCATCTACGTCTCGATTAAACGCCGCTAAAAATGCGCCTAGCGACATAAGTTTTGTGCCGCCGGTAATGTTAATCATCGGCTGCTTGTCGTTAGCTTGCAGTTGTTCGATACGTTCGCCAACGATGGCTTCCATCTCGGTGTAGTCATAAGCAACCGAGTCAGGGATCAGTTCTGCCTGAACCTTCAGGCCTTTGGGTTTAAGCGTGCTTTCTAAATAACTGATGTTATCGGTAAACCGACCGGTATGCAGAAAAATGACTTCCTTTGCATCAATATCGGTCTCTAGTAAAGGCAACACGTTGGGTACCGGTTGCTCACTCACAATAGCAATATGAACGGTCATTGTATGTCCTTATAGTAATGAAACCTAGCTAGTCTGTTTCGTTTTGAAGTGGATGTAAAGGGGGTTAATTGCAACGAATTTGCTGCGACATAAAATGACGCTCCTACCGGTAAACTGGCTTTAAATTAATAACTTGGTAGGAAGATGGAAATGCTTAAAAAGACACTAAACGGGATATTTGATCACCTGCTCGAACTACCTTGGTACGTCAACATCATAGTGGGTATTGCCTTCAAAGTTATTTTAACCCTGTATCATGCGCAATTATTCCCGCACGAGCTCTGGATTAGCGAGCTGTCGCCCTACTCGCTTAGCGAAAAATTGGCTGCGGGGGCGTTGGGTGCGGTTAATCTGCTGGTGCCGTTTGTCTTTATTTGGGCCGGCGTAATAGGTTTGATCTTTAAATTGCGTGAAAAATGACGCTGTTCCTGGAGTTAAGCATGAACCAGCCGCGCAGTGTAACGATACTGGCGGCTGAGTACATTTAGTTGACGCTCTGCGTGGCAGGGCGATTTTTATCGGCACTGCTTTTGCTATCCAACATTTGCAAATTTCGCACGATAATCTCCGTGCTGTATCGGTCAGTGCCGTTATCGTCTCGCCATTTATGGGTCTGCAACTGACCTTCGATATAAACCTTACTGCCTTTATGAAGGTACTCACCGGCGACTTCCGCTAACCGCCGATACAACACGCAGCGGTGCCATTCGGTTTGCTCCCTGGTTTCGCCGGTGACTTTATCCTTCCAGGATGCAGAAGTCGCGACATTGAGATTGGCAACTGCGGTATCATTTTGCGTCTGGCGCAGTATCGGGTCTGCGCCTAAATGACCCACAATAAACACTTTATTTATGCCTTTTGATGACATCAGCTTTTTCCTTTTTTGATGAAAGTGAAAAAGCCTAGCCAAACACGGGCGCATTGCTATTAACGATGGCGCAAACAGTTGTAAGCCAACGATAACGCGCTATGTTTGCTTTTAGCGATTGTTTGTCCATATTTATATGCGCGTGGTTAATCAATGAATTATTGAAGAGCAGTATGGCCCGCTATAACACTCAATCGAGTCACAAAAAAGCAGCTAACGTTAGTGCTTGAGTTTTTATCAATACTGATAATTATCGAGTGCTTGCTGCAGGTCGTTGATGATACTGGTGCGCAGCGATGCTGGCTGCAGAATTTCAATTTGCGCTCCCATGGATTTTACCCACCAGTCCAGTTGCCACGAGTCGGCAACAGTGGCACTTAACAAGTGCTTATCCCCATCCGTGGTGATGTGCTGATCATCACTGAGCGGTGTTTCGGTTAAGTGCATGGCGAGCTTATGATCAATTCGCGCTTTAAGTTGCAGCGTATTGCCGTCAGAAAACTGCAACCCGCCTTGGTCGATATAGTGTTTTAAGGTAAAGCCCGGCGGCGTCTTTACCGATTTATCGTCGCGCGGCGTGGCTTGCTGCATACGGTGCAAGGCAAACAAGCGGGGATCATCATAGGGGTCAACACAAGCCACCAGATAGGTACTGACGCCACGTTGTACCATCGCTAAAGGGTGTAACGTGTAGCTTTTCAGTGCATCCGGCTTGGCGCCCGGTTGATAGCTAACGTCGATGCATTGGTTGTGCAACAGTGCCAGTTGTACGTTGCTGAGCACCTCATCACTGAGTTTCGGGGTTTGCTGTTGCAATGTGGCCGGCACGTAAGCCACTTTATTTTGCCAGTCGCCGAATGACGCCCCTTGCTGCAGCTTCGTCAGTTTGTCCTTAGCCTGGTTTAAACGCGGTGCCATCGATTTCAGCACGGTCGTCGGAACCAGTGGTTTTAACACTTTTTCGACCATCGTCAATGACAGCGCTTCGGCTGCGGATATTGCCGGCATGTCAACGCCCGCGCCTTCCATCCAATGCCAGCCGTAGGGCTTGCCTTTGTCGTTACAGATCAGTGCGAAGGAATGCGACAACTGCTCAAGGTCACGCTCAACCTGTCGTTTAGAAACTTGAAAGCCTTCGTCATTAAGCTGCTGACAAATGTCTTTAGCGGTCATTCCCGGTGGCCGGGTAGGCAATAGCTTTAGCATTTCCCACTGCCGAACTAATGTTTGTCGTGAACCCTGTGAGGACATAGCAAACTCCTTTTGCGTGTTTCTTCTGACAACCATGACAGCTTATCAGATGGGTACAGAATAATACCATTGTTTGCAGCGCGTGCTCCGATCAGCTCAGTCTGGCCGTTATGCGCAACATCGATGTCACTACCGCAGTATAAGCTGAATCTTTTATCCGCAAAAGGAACCTTTATGCATCTGTCACCCTTAACCAAAGTCGCTTGCGCTATGGCGCTGATCTTAACGACCAGCGACACCATGAGTGCGGTTGAGACTCAGCCCGCCAATACCTCAGTACCTGAAGGCGAAATGCGTTATAAGGTATCGGCGTTTCCTGATCGCGTAGCGCTGATTGCGACGGCCGCCCCCGCCCGCAGTCAGACTTTCAGTTGGCGTACCCGGGTAATGTCCGAACCTGCGCTTTTACAAATTACCGCGGCGACGCCCTCGCCCGGCTTGCATCTTAAGGCAACGGAATACAGCGCGGAACACGTTCGTCTAACCAGCGCTAACGGCAAAGCACAGCACCACCGTGTCACCGTTGACGGATTAACGCCGGATACTTTGTACGCTTATCGTGTCAGCGGCGACGGTACCTGGAGTGATTGGTACCAGTTCCGAACCCCAGCGGCAACGTTCAGCCCTTACACCGCGCTGTATTTTGGCGACGCCCAAAATGCGGTTTATTCTCATTTTTCACGGACCGTAAGAGAAAGTCTGCGCACCGCGCCTCGGGCCAAGGTCATGTTATACGCCGGTGATTTGGTGAACTCCCGTGATGGCATTCACGATGACGAATGGGGCGAGTGGTTCGCAGCCGTGGACTGGATGGCAGCTACCGTTAACCAGCTACCGGCAGCCGGCAATCACGAATTCAGCAGTGATGATGACAATCCGATCCGTCACCTGCTGCCAAACTGGACAGCACACTATCCAGTGGCGGGTAACGGTCCAGACGCGTTGTCTGACACCGTTTATTTCAGCGACGTCCAGGGCGTGCGATACATAGCACTGGATTCCACCGAAGCGTTACAAGATGAAGCACACGCCAAGCGTCAGGCTGAGTGGTTGCAGAACGTATTAGCCGACAACCCCAATCGCTGGACCGTGGTGTTTCATCACCACCCCATTCAATCGGTATCGAAAGGTCGTGATAATCCGCCCTTACGGAAGTACTGGCAGCCCATTTACGAACAATTCGATGTCGATTTTGTCTTGCAGGGACATGACCATACGTACGGACGCCACAGTCAATTGTCCGACCATTCAGGGCCTGTTTACGTGGTTTCGGTTGCCGGACCGAAAATGTATTTGGTCAGCGATGAAGCACAACGGGTGATGCACCGTACCGCGGAAGACACGCAATTGTTCCAGACGCTGGCGTTTTCCGAGCAACAGGTAGCGTACCGTTCTTACACCGCCACCGGAGAACTGTACGATGCTTTTATGTTGCACAAGCGCGCTGACGGCTCCAAGCGCCTGACGGATCAGGTGCCGGATACGGCTGAACGTCGCTGTCAGAACCCTGCGCCAGCACGTGACGATCGCTGCTGGAACGGCACCGACGTTATCTACGCACAACCGATTAAAAAATAGCGGGTTCGAAACCCCAAAAAAAACCGGCTCGAAGCCGGTTTTTTTATGCCGAACCAATAACACCGGCTCAGAGCAGATCGATGATCGCTTGCAGCGGCACCAGCTTCAGGTTTTGCCCGGCTTCCGGCATCCGGTTGCGACCGTCCTGAACAATGAACGCGCCCTGTTCAAAACCCGCGCCTAATGAGTGTGTGGTTACCTCGATTCCGTCGGTTTCCGAAGCGCCGTCCAAGCCCAACTCAACGTTAGTGCGGATGCGATAATGGGCGCGCTGCGCCCACGGCGCCTGCGCATCGAATACCATATAACTGTCATTACCCTGACTGGACACAAACAGCATGGGCTCTCCGTTAATACGGGCAAAGGCGAGGCCTTCGATGTCATCCACCAGTTGCGGATGATCCGCTACCCGAATAACGATGTCACCGTCGCTGCCGCCGTCGGGTTTAGCATCGAACAACCAGACCGCCACATCTTCCTCACCAACAAACAAACGCTGGCTGGCGTCATCGACCACACAACCTTCCGGTTGCGTCGGTACCTGCATTTCTCGCGCTAACTGCAAACTGCCGTCGGCATTAACCAGGTAATGCTGAATGCGACCGGATTTACCGTTGATGTAAACGGACGCTTGCTCTGTGTTACTGTCATAACCCATGCACAGCCCATAGATTTCTTCGATGTCCGTGGTTTGGTTAGCGGCAGGTGTCAGCACGCCGTCGTCGCTGATGGAAAATAACTGAATGCTGTTGTCATCTCGCAATGTCGCAGCGGCCAGGTTGCCACGCACATCAACGTTGTTTAAACGGCCGACGGCCAACTCCTGCACAATGTTACCCTGCATATCATACACATACAGGCCGGTGCGTTTATCGGTGCCCAATATCCGGCTCGCCGCGGGCTTATTGGGGTGTACCCATACCGCTGGATCATCAATGGCATCACCACGGCGCGGTGATGGCTGCGTTTCCAGCGTCGCCGCAACCTGGGCGACCGGCTGTTGCGACCGCGGTTCTGTCGCAGCCGCAACGTCGATCTGCACAGTCTGCATCGCATTCAGGTTTTCTTCGGTTAGCAACACATCACCATCAGCCGTCAGCGAAATATCGGTAAGCGCGTTAATCCCGTCAAAGCTCATCGCGCGCTCAAATTGATAGCCATTATCGTCGGTACGATAAAGCAACAGCCGCGGTGCTCCTTCTTCCAATGCCAGCAGACTGCCATCGGACATCAATTCCAGCGCTTTCAATTCGGCTTGAATGTCACCGAACGGCGCTTTGGCCGCGATTAAGTCACGTCCTTCGTCGACCTCGGGTTCGGCATTGTATGCCCAGATGGCCTGATCGGCTTCAGCCACATAGAGTTTACCCTGTTCTTGCGATACGGCGCAGGCCGTGCTGTCAAAAGGGACATTCATGGCGCGAATGGTCAGCGGCTGTGGCAGCCATTGACCGTCCTGTTGCAGTAAGCGCTGCTCAGCACCGCCACGGCCACCGAGCAAAAATACCGACAGTTGTCGATTTTCACGACTCTCGTAAAAACACAAGTCTTCAACCACACGAGTAGTAATTTCGCCCTGCCATAACGGCTCTGCTTTGCCGTCTTTAGCCTGCCACAGATGCAACTGCTGATCGTTACCCGCAACGGCCGCAAACACAGTCGCCCCGGACGTTAATTGCAGCGCTTTTAAGTGGAAGAAATCTCCCTCTACCAGTTGTTGCTCGCCGTAATAAACACCGGTATTCGTCGCCACCACGGTGCTATCCCCGACCACAGCCTGATGACGAATCGTTGTCTGTCCGGCATTAGAAGCGCAGGCGGATGTCAGCATCAGCGCCGATAAAACGGCGCCGGTTATCGTATTAAGTTTCACGGTTTTTCCTAATCGGTTTGTCATAATGTCGTTCATTTACCAGTTGATCAGTTGAATACCCAGGGTGTAGCTGCGGCCATAGCGCTCGTATTGCGCGTTATAACGACGCTGGCCGGTGTACACATAGAAAGGTTCGTCGGTCAGGTTGTTGGCCGCGAAGCTGACATTCAGGTTGTCATTGATGACCCATTTCGCCGAGAAGTCGACGGTCAGGTTATCGTCTTCCATGATGTCGTAGCGGCTGTCCTCAACGTCGCCCAGCTCCGCCAAGTACTCCGACTTATAGTTAGCGGCCAGACGCAGGCTTAGGCGATTGGTTTCATAACCCAGTGCCAGGTTGGCCGTGGTGTCTGACTGACTGGGTAACGCAATGTCACGGGTTTGCAGTTGCCCGTCATCCAGCCAGTCGACCGTGGCTTCCGAGTCGGTCAGGGTGACGTTGCTGCTGATGAGGACGTTATCCAGCCAGTTATTGAAGCCCGATAATTGGTGCACCACGTTCAGCTCCAGGCCATACAGATAAGCGTCATCGCCATTGATGAAGGTCACCGCTTCGTCGAAGTTTTCATAACCCGGACGACCTGCCAGATCCGCCTCATAAACGAAATTCTCAATGTCCTTATAAAACGCCATCAGCGATACCACGCCCAATGACTCATCATAATGCTCGACACCCAGATCAAGGTTTTGCGAGGTTAGCGGTTGCAGTGCCGGGTTACCAAACTCAGACTTTAAGTCGCCGTCGTCGTTTTCCAGGAAGTAACTTGGCCGTACCTGTTCGAAGTTTGGACGCACCAGGCCGGTGCTGTAGGCCATACGCAGGATAGTGGCATCACTTACGTCATAGCGTGTAACCAGGCTCGGTAGCCAGTTGGCGTCACTGAATTCTGCGTATTCCGGGGTAAAGGTTTCGGTTTCATCGTTATAACGGCTGCCGTTTGCGCTGCGCTTTTCATGTTCATAGCGCGCACCGGCGATGATCTGCCAACGATCAACTCCGATATCAAACATAAAATAACCGGCACTGATGTCTTCTTCGATGCCATAACTGGCAATACGCGATTCTACCTCGTCGAAGAATTCATCCCGCTCCAGCGGTTCCAACATCTGCCACAAAGCACCGGCATTGATGCCCGGCCCAAAGCGATCGAGCCCGTAATCAACCTCACCCGTCTGATAATCCGCGAGAGTTAACCCACTCACCCCTAAGTCCGCAAAGTCCTCGTAGATGTATATGTCTTCACGGGCGGTTTTTTCCCGTTGGCTGACTTTTACCCCGGCTTTAAAAGTCGCCTGATAGCTTGGCTGCATCCAGTCGTAAGCAATGTCCACTTTCGCATTGCTTTCGGTTTCCTCAGTATAGGCGTCGCTGACTTCAACTTCGTCTATCTCATAACCGCCGGTCTGATAAGCCGTATCCGGTGCCAGCAACTGCAGTTTTTTCACCCCACGATAGCCGAGGCCGTCGTCAAACTCCTGCACAAACTGAGCGCCACCGATGGCAAAGGGCTGTGACTCGCTGGCTTCACTGGTGCCCGCTTCCACCGTCAGTTGCCAGTCCCCCATGCGTTGTTCCGTACCCAGTACATAGGCCTGAATTTTCTGGGTTTCTGTGCGATCCTTCAGTTCACGCACCACCTCACCGGCCCCGGTTGATCCTTCCACCAGAGGATCAGCAAATTCAGTAATGATGCCTTGACGGATTTCAGTGTCTGCAAATTCACTGTAGAGCGTGCGTAGGTAATACTCGGCATTTTCAGTTGGCCGATAGTCGAGGTTAAGCGCTAAGCCTGTCCGTTCACGAGTGACGGCATAGGCACGTTGTTCAAACTCTTCCAGACCCGGTTCATCAAAGTCCCAGTTACCGCCGGTTTCGACATTATCCGTGGTAAACGAGCGTTCCTGATGGCTACCGGCGAAGGCAACCCCAAAGCTGTCGTCGTTACCGCCGATATCGAACGTATTGCTGATTACACCGGAAACTTTAGGGTTGGTTTCTGACGCCTGCTGGTTGTAACCCAGATCCGCGCCCAATGAGTAGAACGCTCCGTCACGATCAAAGGCGGTCATGCTTTTCAGTTCGATGTTGCCACCGAGGCTACCGGCAGCAATGTCCGGCGTCAGCGTTTTATTCACCACCACCGATTCCAGTAAGTCCGACGGGATAACATCTAACGCTACCGCGCGGCGACCGGCCTCAGGCGCAGCCAAAACAGTGCCATTGTAGGATACCGAGTTAAGATCCGGCGCCAGGCCACGAATGCGGATGAAGCGGCCTTCGCCTTGATCGCGCTCCACCGATAAACCGGGAATGCGCTGCAAGGCGTCACTGACGCTGTCATCCTGCAGTTTTCCCATGTCGTCCTTTTTCAGCACGTTAATGATTCCGCCTGATTCGCGCTGCTGCTGAACGGCCCGCTTAACCGAGTCTCGGTAACCTATGGTCACCACCTCTTCCAGCACCTTCTGCTCGGCTTCGGAGCTTTGTTGTGTTTCGTTTTGCTGCATAGCGGCCTGCGCGGTTCCTGTCGCTGCACAGGACACGGCAATGGCATAGGCCAAATACGACGTTTTCATGATCATCCTCACCTGAGTTGTTTGGGTTAACGCTTGCTACCCTAGGCGGCTTTCATGACACTACAACGGTTGCCGGTTAGCCATTCCGAGCTGTTCTGATTCGGGTCGTATTAGCTCAATCCTGCCATCAGGCTGTCACCGCTTTGTCATTAACGCAGGTTATCGTTACAGCAGTTTTGCACGGTTAACGGAGCCCGAGGTGTATACGAAACAACCATCATGGATAACACAGTTGGGTCACTGGAGAGTGGCATTAATGGTTCTGGTGATGGCTCTGGCGGTGCTGATCAGCTATCAGTTAGGTAGCGCCAAAGCGCTGGTAATCATTGATTTTTATGATGTGCTCGGTGAAGCATCAACCCTGATACTTGCAGTGCTTGGTTTGCTATTGATGGTATCAACACGCCCGCAGGGGCGGGTGACGGATCATTTTTACAGCGGCGGCCTCATTCTGGTATTTTCCCTGAGTCTTGACCTACTTGATGAATTTGTTCACTACCCCGACGATTTACGCTTGGTAAGCTGGCTCGAATCGCTGCCCCAGCCGCTGGGCCTGATGTTAATCGCCATCGGCGCACTGGAATGGCGCAAAGAACACCTGCTGGTTACTCGGCAACTGGCAACACGGGAAAAAGTGTTGCGCGAACACCAATGGCTGGATCCACTGACGACGCTGTATACCGCACGCTATTTCCATTATTTACTGCAACGCGAAATCTCTCATGCCGCAGAATCGGCACAACCATTGTGTATCGCTCACGTTAACCTGACCTGTTTTTCTCGCTTTAATCAAAGCTATGGCAGCCACGCCGGTGATAAGCTGTTGCATCACGTCAGCGAATTGATTTCATTGTTGCTGCGGCCCAGCGATTGCGTCTGCCGCGAACACAGCGACCGCTTTCTGATTCTGTTGCCAAATACCGATTACGCACACGCTCGCCAACTGCTGGCGGGGTTACCTAACGCCATTACCAGTGAACTGAATACGCCCGCTTATCTGGGTTGTCAGGTTACTTTGCACGAAGTAAAAGAACACAGCGCAGAACAGGCTCTTGATGCGCTTACTGAAGCCGCCGCACACACCAGTGCCGACGTCCAGCGAGGGATTACACGTGCAGCCCGGGCGCGCGCTTAACGCACCGCTGCTGTACGCTAAACCGTGGCTGGCAGCTCTGCAGCCGCTGCTGCGGCAGCGGAGTATCACCACTCATGAGTTGCTACGGGACTTACCTCCCTATTACGACGACATAAAAACGGCTGACTACCGCATTTCCCATTACCAGTTGCAACAATTACTGGGGCAGGTTGAATGCCGGGTTAATGAGCCACAGATATGGCAATTGTTGGCCGAGACCTTTTGTCAGACGGCACTCAACCCACTGGTGGAGTTGAGTTTGCAGGCCGCCAGTCTTGCTGATGCGCTTAAATACGGTTATCGCTACCGCGATCTGGTGCTCCCCAACGTGGTGGTGTTACCGCATCGGCGGACGGACGATCTTGTCCTCGACATCATTCCCTTTTCGGGAAGCCGTAACAAAATGACGGCGGCGGCGCGGCGTGCCAGCATAAAACTGACCATTGCCTTGATGGTGTCCATTGCCAAGCTGCGTGGTCATGATCTTCATCATTGGTGTTTGCACCTACCGCCGGATATCTCTCCCCTGCCGGTGTGGCAAAAGTGGCGAGTACAGACCCATGTGCGCGAGATCCCCCGCCTGGTAATCCCCCGCCAACAATTGAATCAGAGCCGAACGGTGCAGCCCGGGCAACTAAAACAAGCCCGCTATTTCTGTCAAATACAACGGCAGTCTTTAGCAGCTCCCGCACAATTTGAACGTATTTTTCGCTACGTGTTGTTGCGGCTGAACCGCTCGGAGGATGTCTCATTAAGCGAGTTGTCAATGGCCATGGGGCTTAGCGTATCATCCTGCAAACGCCTATTCGCCAGTTTTGGTCAGTCGTATCAGGTGTTTTATGATCAAGTGCGGTTGTATAAACTGCTGGATTTGTTGCAGCAACCCGGTGGCACCAACAGCGAACTTGCGCAGCAACTCGGTTACAGTAACCCCAACAATTTTCGGCGCGCCTGTAAACGCTGGCTTGGGCTGGCGCCGGACCAATTACGCCAACGCCTGCTCAGTTAACGGTGCACCCGGTTACGGCCGGATTGTTTACCGCGATAAAGTGCTTTATCGGCGCGCCCAAGCAACTGGGTCCAACTATCGCCGGCTTCAGCGGTGGCGATACCAGCCGTAACCGTTATCGATAACGACTGACCTCCTTGCACGGCGATCGGGGTTTGTTCGATGTTAGCACGCAACTGTTCGGCTATTTGCTCTGCCTGCGATAACGTTGTCTCCGGTAGCAGAATTGCGAACTCTTCGCCGCCGATGCGGGCGCAACAATCACTGATCCGGGTTCCGCGTTTCAGCAGTTGAGCCATCTCAATAATGACCTCATCGCCCGTCGGATGGCCATAGGTATCGTTAACCCGCTTAAAGTAGTCGATATCGACCATAGTCAGGGACAACGGTGTACCGTGCCGTTTGGTATCGGCTAAGGCTCGCTCTACCTGATCCGAGAAAAAGCGTCGGTTAAACAACCCGGTCATATCGTCGGTGGCTACCAATTTTCTTAGTTTGAGTTCGAGCGCTTTTTGCTCGCTGATATCTCGCACCGCGCCAATCAAGGTAACGCCATCGGCCTGCGGTGTGGCGTATTCCTCAACCCAGATATAGTGACCGTCGGCATGTCGAATACGGTGCTGGTAACCTTGCAACCCCTCTTCAATGGCGGTCTTTTCATGGTGCAAAACCGTGTCCAGATCGTCCGGGTGTACCAGGTCATTAAAAAGTTTGAGGTTGGGGGAGACCTTGTTGGGGTCAAAGCCAAGGATCTGATAAATCATGTCTGACCACATCAGTTCATTGGTTTTAATGTTTAGCTTCCAGTGTCCGACACGCCCAACTTCCTGTGCCAAACGCAGGTCATCGTAGGCCTGCTGCATTTCTTTTTCGATGGTCTTTCGTTGCGTTGCGTCGGTCAGCATTCCGAACCAGGAGCTGACCTCAGTCAGGTGTTGCTCAGCGGCGGCATGCATCGACAACCATTTGATCTGGCCACCGACTTCCACTGGAAACTCACACACGATGGTTTGCGCTGAGGTGCTTGCATCAGCAAAGCTTTGCAATAAGCGCTCAGCATCATCCGCGTGCATTTTCTCAAGAAGTATACAACCATCTTCTTGTAACTGCGTCGGGCTAAGCTCAAGCAGTTCATTCACCTGATGACTGACGTAAGGAAAATAAAAATGTGTTGGCGAGACAATTTGCAGTTGAAAGAACGCTCCCGGAGCCACCTCAGTAAGGTGCTGTATGCGTGAGCGGGCTTTTACTTCAGCATCAATGACAACCAGGATACCGACGTAAAACTGCACGGATTGAGACACCGCATGTTGCTGGCGAAGGCTATCTTCGACCCATAAATAGCCGCCATTCTGATGCCGAAAACGATACTCTCGACGCAGTACGCCGTCAGCACCGTTTTCATACCATACTTGAAACTTTTTTAACGCAAGCTCACGGTCAACCGGATGGATATTGTCAAACCACCACTGTTCCAGATCATCCAGTTCAGTCGGGTTGTAACCCAATGTGCGCTGCACGTCTGCCGATATCGAAGCGCCGAGACTGGGGTGCCCAAACGCCAGGCGATAAACAATGGCAGGAATGTCATGAACCAATTCATTGAGTTCTGACGCAGAGTCCGTTGCAACCTGCTTCTCCATGGTTTACCGCCTTAGGTCATAACATTGTGCCGTCTAACGCGCCACGTGGCTGTCGTAGTGTGCCAATAATAGTGCGACAGCGTCATCCAATGGCGATTGACTGTTTAATATCGAATCACTGTTCAATAATAACCGCACCATCACCTCGTTGTCTTCTTCATTTTGCCACATTTTGATGTAGGTACCGTCTTTGTAGCCACGCTGCTGACGCACATGGTTCAATGCGTTTTTGCCAACGTAACTGACATAGACCGCTTCGGCACTGCCGTAGGCTTGGTAAAGCATGCTCAGCAGTTGCGCCAAAGACTCGTTGCCAAAGCACAACGGACGGTCAAGTTCGGGACGTCCCTCAAGCGCCGTATGACGTAACAGCCACTTGGCGTTACGGGCGTGCTCCGCATTGGCCTTAACGCTGGCTTCAAGCAGCTTTTCAGCGGCTCGCTCCAGCGGGTTGTCACTGCCTTCCTGCGCCAGCACTTCGATAACGTCGGACAACGCAAAATGCAGGACGTCGATGAGTTCCATATTGGCTTGTTCATGATCCGGCGTCTGTTTTTTCCACCATTTATAACCGAGGTGATCATAGCGCTCGCCCAACTCAACAATGACCGCCGCCATATCATCTCGGGGCAATGTCGGTGCGTGCGGCCAATTAGCGTCAAGTCCCTGGTTAAACTGCGTTTGCAACCTGACGATTTGCTGGGCCTGATTCGGCGAAAACTGCGTGTCTTGTGACATCCATACATCCTTTATTCGTTGTTATCGTGTTTGAGATGGCGTTAACGCCACTGGGCTTGTGTTTCTTTTGAATCGATCTCGGCATAAACCCGACCGCTGCCGTCTTCCAGTAATTCATAAACCACGTAGGGCTGGAAGCGTTCGTCATAATCCATACCGACCGAACCGATCGGCATAGCCGGCACCACCAGGCCTTTGCCATTGGCACTGCGGTCGCCGCCGGCGTAGGCTTCAACCAGTTTCGGCGGCACGTGGCCTTCGTATACAAAACCCTTGTCATCAACTGCGGTATGGCATGATGCAGCCTGCTGCGGTATGCCATACTCGGCCTTGACAGGGCTCATGTCCTGATGATTTTGCTCGGTGATGGTTACCCCATCGTGAAAACTTTCAATCCACTTAACGCAGCAGCCACAGGTCGGGCTTTTGTGCACCGTCAGTGATAATCCGGTGGCCATCGCCATACCCGGTAGCAACGCCAGCGCTGCCATCAACGTTTGTTTTTTCATACTGACCTCTCGTTAAAACCTTGCGGTTATCTTACCCGTTCGTTTCGACCCACAGCAATGGCACGCCTTGTAACCATTGTTGCAGCAATGCCCGCTGTTCATGCAACACCTTGTGATAGCGGCCGGCTTCTCCCTTTGTTTCCAGCGCCTTTAAAAGGTTCGCCTGGTCAATGTTAAATGCCTCCACTGATGCCTGCTGCGCAAACCAACTCAATGCCGGTGCAGCGATATGCGAAAACCCTTCGCTTTGGGCAATATGGAAGCCTTTAATATCCAAATCCCCAAAATACTTTAATGGCTTACCGCTTTTCCGCCATTGTGATAATAAGGCAGCCCGTCCTTTACCGTAGACGCTGTCCCCCCGGTAAACAATCAAAGACTGTGCGGTAATGGGCAGTTCAAAGTCGTTGAGCTGGTAAAAGCAGTCCAGGTTTTCAACCACGATGATTTCGCGATATTGCTGTGGCTCAACTGAACGGTAATCCAGATCAATAATCTGCCAATACGAGCCGACACGTTGCGCCGTCAGAATACGATTCGCACGAGGTTGCTGACGAATGGACTTAACCTCAGCACCGCCCTGCTGTGCTTGTTGCAGACTACTGACGCTCTGATCCGCGGTAAAAGGCGCAACACCGAGTTGCGCTAACCGATTGTTGATTTGTTTCAACAACATGTTTGTGTAAACAAATACCGGCGCCTCTGCCGCGGCGGCGCTAATGAGGTCCTGTTCCACACACCACGATAGCAGTTCCTTATCCGTTGCATTAAGTCGGCATGTCAGTTCCATGCTGTAACGCAATTTATCATTGATGGTGCGCAGCCGTTGTCGTTGTTTCGGCGTTAGGTTATCACTCATCGCGATCGCTCCATATTTGCGCCAAGGGGGCAAGCTAGGTGTTAAAACTCAGGGTGATGTCTTCGATGACGATGACCTGATTATAACGACTTAGCGGCTGTTCGCTGCGCTCGATGTTAAAGAGCTTTTGTTCGTGTCGCGGCAAGCTGTTGTATTCACCAATCACCTGGAACAGCCAGGCCTCGGCAGGCCATTCAAGTGACTGCTGGTACAGATAGTCCAGCGCCGAGAGCGGTGCTTCGCTGTCACAAACGGCAATAAAATACTGCATGGCGTCGTGTTTGAGTTGCTGTTGTCGCGCCTCGACCGCTTGCTGTTGCTCACGGTTATCCACCGCTTGAGTGTTTGAATCAGCGTCATTGGTTTTGGCTCTTATGGCCAGTTCTTTATAAAGGCCATGCACCATAGACGCAATATCAGTGTGCTGATCGCGACGATCCAATGCTACGGCTGCGGCCGGAATAATGGCGGTAGCCTGGTTTATCAGCGTTGGTACCCGGCTACGGTAGGCATAGTCGCCGACGGTAAAGCCCGGATGCTCACGCAAAAAGCCCGCCATACGCGTCACCAGTAAGCTGCGTTCCTGTTGCTCACGAAACCGTGTCATCAGCTCCACCAGACGCTTTTGTACTTCTAATAAGCTGCCATGATGGCCGTTTATCTGCGCTTGCAACTTAGTCACCAGGAGCTTACGCAGGGTCGGATTGCCCTCGGCCAATTCGATCAATTCATCAAAGTCGATCAACGACAAACCTTCGATCAAGCGTCTTATTTGCTGTTGCGCCCGGCTATTTTCGCGGATTTTATCGCTTAAATTACTGACAAAGCCAAAGTTCGAATTCAGTCGATGCCAGAGGCTGAAGATCGCTTCTTCAAACTGTGACGTCAGATCGTAGACGGCCTCTTCGGTACGTTGTAGCTGGTTATCGGCGCGTATCACATCACCACTGCGCTGAGCTTCGCGAAACCCCTGCACAAAACCGCGAATGCTTTGCAATTTATCAGCGATGTCGGCATTCACCTGACGTCGGCTTTCGTCGGTAACCAGCGCTGCGATAAGTTGTGTTACCGGGTGGCGCAACTTGAGTTCATGGCTGTCGTCGGGCTGATAAATGACCCGGGCGTTAATGAGTTTTTTAAGCGCTTGCTCACTCAAAGCCGAGGCCTCAATGCCACCGCTCAAATACCCCTGCATTAACACTTGGGCGTGGTTGCCGATCAGTTTAAGGCGTTCAACACCGACGTCGAACACATTGCTTAACAGCTGTTCGTCGTTTGTCTGGGCCATTTACAGCAGCTCCGCCTGGCTTGTGGTTTCATCGAGCGGAATGTTTTCTTCATCTTTGATAAAGCGAACCAATTCCAGCAGGAAATCGATCTTTCCGGTGACGATAAAATAAAGCCGGTTAGTGTGCGGTTGCAACAAATAGCCGTGCTCGACAAGGCGTTTAGCGACTTGTTTAGCCTGGCCGTCAACAGCGTCCGACTGTGAGTTAAAAAAGCGGTCATTAGCGAGGCTTTGCAGCCGTTGTCGCAGACTTGGGTTGTCCTCGGTTTTTACCGTCAGTTCCTGCAGTTTAAGGGTGTCGCCGGCGGTTAAAATGCCGTCACTACCCATGGCTTCCTGAATATAGGTTAACCATTCAAGCAAGGGGAGCATCGAGCCCATTACCACACTGAGCTGTTGTTTGAGGCGCTCGCGGGCATCGTCATCAAGGTCGCGATAGGCGAGAAAATACACACTGCCCTCATCATTCGCTGCCAGTCGCCGGTTTAATGGTTTCAGATAGGCGTCTATGTTGTCACGGGTTTGCTCATCCTGCAGTTTGGTAAAATGCGCCTCGTCGGTAATCGCACAAATAAATTCGCCAGCCAACAGCTTTTCGATTAACGGTCCGTATACCGGTGAAATCATGCGTTAACCTCCTTGGTTTGCTGTTGCAGCGACTGCAGTTTCTGGCTCAATTCTGATATCCGCGGTTTAATGCGCTTAAGTTGGCCTTTGTTGGCAAATTCCTTGTGCGGCTCAATCAAGTAACGGTGTTTAAAGAGCAGCAGCACATCCGATTCCGGATTTGGAAATGCGCCGACGATATCGATATTGTTGTGGTCACAGGCCACAAAAAGCTTTTCTACATTGTGGTACGCCAGTGTGCCTATCTCGTCAATCGGCCAATGGATAGTGACGCCCGCTTGGTCGGGGCGCAGCAAGCGGGTAAAGGCTAACAGAAATTTACACAGAATCAGGTACGCCATGCCATGGCTGGACGAATCCGTCAGTTGCCGATCGTTTCGGATAACCACAGGCTCACCGTTTTCAACCAAGTTCAACTGCAACTTAATCAACGACTCAATACTGTATTCTTGATTGGCTTTTAACAACTCGGCGACATCGGTGAGATGCTCGATATACTCATTCGGCGGCGTTAGTTCACCTGACTCAATCCACTGTCGATAATGCTGAGTCATCTGTTTTAACGGCTGCCAGAAACTCAGTTCGTCGATGGTAGAACTGATTTTGACTTCGGCTTTGTCAATGCCATCCAGTGTTAATTCATCAGTAACCGCTTGTGTTAAACGGCGACTATAATCTCCCACGCGTTTGTGAATGTCGTTAAACACCGTGAAGAACTTAAACAAACCATTACCAATGGTTTTACCCTGATCAATGGTTTGCTCCCGTTTACCCTCTAACACCTTCAGCAACTCACTGAGGGTATTCACCTGCACGTGCAGGTCCGGCGCTTCGCCTTGCTGCGCTAAAGACTGGTCAATAAAGCGCAAAAACTGGGGGTCGGCGTCGGCGCGTAAATGGGTTTGTAACGCCGCAATGTCAGCTTCTAAACGTTTGTCGAGCTTTGTTAAGTCATCCAGTAACTTATAGCTACGGCCTAAATGTTCGCTGACGTCACCCTGAGCGGCAATGTCAGGCGCTGGCGGGTTTACTGCTGCGGGCAAGTCGACCATACGCTGCACCAGCGACTGCAAGTCAAGAACCACTTTTTCAGTGTTCTCGAATTTGTCCTTTAACGCCTGTAAGTTGGTTTTTAACCGCTGTTGCCGGGTTTTAAACTGACTTTCGTGTTGCTCAAGTTGACGGCTGACTTGGCGCAGTTCAGTCTTTGCCTGCTGCTCCTGCTCGAGCCACTGCGGCCGTTGTTTCTCCCAAGTTACTCGCATAAAGGTTTGGTATTCACTGTACTCATCACGACGACCGTCAGTATCACGAATGTGTTTTTGTAACTGAGATATCTGCTGTTTAATCTCGCGCAGTTTATTTTCATCAACCCCTTTATCGGCGAGTTTCTCACTGAACGCCTGCTCCAGTTGCTTAATTTTTTGCTGGGCGGCGTCCTGTTTGCGACCAAGCTCAGCATTAAGATCATCGATGGCTTCCTGCAGTAATTGCGTTTTTTCCTGAAACTCAGCAGTGACTTCGAGCACACGAGCGTTGTGATCCGCTTGTAACTCGGCCAGTGTTTCGCTGCGCTGTGCTTTGGTTTGTTCAAGCTCGCGCTCCAATTCCTCAATACGCTGGCGTAGTTGTTGTTTGCGTTGTTGTTCAAGCTTTTGCTGAGTATGTGCCAAGCGCGCCTTGTTATCTCGGGCGTAGTCAACGTCGCTGCTTAATTGTCGTTGTTGTTGCTTAGCAGCATCTAACGCCTGTTGCTGCGCTTTGGCGTGTTCAACGGCATCAGTAAAGGCTTTATCGGCTTTTTTCAGTTGCTCTTGCTGTTGTTGCCATTGTTCGGTCGCCAGTTCCAACTGCTCGCGTAAACGCTCTTCGCTGGCTGCATATTCAGGCAGTTCGATGGCGTGCAAATCAATCTCAATGCCAAACAACTGTTGACGATTATCGTCTGACACCCGTCTTGGCATTAAATCGGTGCGTTGCAGCAACGGTTCCGCCATCACGCGGCCAAAGGACTGTTCCCACTGTTCAACATGTTGCGTTAAAAACTGCCGCAAACTGCCGGCAGCCGGTTGCAATCGTTGCTGCAGTTTTTCGATCTGTTGTTCGGCTTGGGCAACCTGCGCGCGAGCCTCTTTTAACTGACTATCAAGCCGTTCCCGCTCACGCAGTGCAACGTTCAACAACTCTTGTTGTTGGCTAACAACCTGCTGATGCGCGTTCAGTTTTTCCTGGGCTTGATCAACCCGCTCTTCCGCGATGCGCCTGTCATTGCGCTCATTGTCACTGAGGGTTGATAACTCACGTTGCGCCCGTTTCGTGGCTAATTCATTTTGTTGTTGTTCAAGTTGTGCTTCGTACTGTTCGCGAACCGCCTGCTGTTGTTGTTGCAACTGCTGATTCAGCTGTTTCGAGGCATCAAGCTCTTGCTGCATCACCGCGGTTTTCTGGGCGGTCTTTTGTTCAATTTTTTCGCGCAGTTTCGCGCCAAGTTGCTCAAGTTCTTCTTTAATGGCCAGTTTGTGACTTTGCAGCTTTTGCTCTTCATCCTTATGCGCATCCATCATCGTGGCGTGATGCTGCTCCAGCCCCTGTAACTCATTGCGGCGCTCAGGCAAGGCTTCAAGCTCACGTCCGAGACGCTCGATATCGTTATCGCGGTAGTTGTCGTACTGTTGCTGAGCGTCATTAAGCTGTTCTTCACATTTTTTCAGATCGGATTCGGCATCACTCTTACGCTCGCGCAGCTCAGTACGCACGCTCTCATAAGCCACCTGCGCGTCGTTAATGTCGCGCTTCAGCGTGTGAATTGCCGCTTCGGTATCCGCCTTTAGCCGTTTTTGTTCACTAAAGTCTTTCTCGACAACCGCTTTTAAATGCCACAGCTGTTCCAGTGTGTGCGTGCGCTCGCCACTGAGCCGCTCGATGTCTGCAAGACTTTTTTGTAGCCCTTCCACTTTTAAAAACTGCTTCATGTCGCGCAGCCAGGCGCGGATCTTTTCGCCGGTAAAGGTATTGTCCGGGCGCCCGTACCCGTCCTCTTCCAAAATGGCCGCGAGCATACTTTTGAGGGTATCCATTTTGCCTTCTTTGGCGTGTACGGCAGACACCAGCTTCTCAATATGACGTAAACGGAAGCCGTCGTTGGCCAGCCCGTAACGTGCCGCCAACTGGCGGTATTTAAGGCTGTCACTGCGGTTACTGCGATCGTTTTTAATGTCGTTGAGGATGATATTGCGGTACTCGGTGGTGCTGGAAATTTTGGCGCTGATATCGATGCCGCGGCCACGCATCTCCTGCGCCCAGTCGTTGTATTCCCGCGCGACCATACCGTCCTGTTTCTCATACAGGTAGTGTTCTGCCTGATAGCCGCAATCCACAAAACGATAATCAACGCCGTCAGCGCGTTTGCTCAGTACCACCTGCGCCAGTCCGTTAGCGGGGCGCTGGTATTCATAAATCACATAGCTGTTTTTATACGGTAGATAGTATTTATCGAAGTTGAGCCGGGTTTTCGGCACTACCCGATTGGGTAATTCGCCATAGAACACCGGTATCATCCGCTGCAACGTGGTTTTACCCGATGCGTTACTGCCGCAAATGTTGGTATGACCATCAAGTTCAAGCTCGACCACTCCGGGCAAATGGCCGTTAATCATGATAATTTTCAGCAGTTTCGCCATGTGATTCCCTATTGTTCTTATCGTTTCCACCAGCAACGAACAAGTATAACCTAATCGTTCCGGCGAGGCATCCGCCAGAACGCTGACGTATGTCGCGCTGCGAAGCTTGAGTAACCGCGTTTGTGCTACTACCGTTTGAGGTACACACACTGATACACGACAACGCGTATGGCTAATACGCGCTACCGAGGTGTTGTATGGGCATCAAGCTGGTCGCGCTGGCGGCGCTGTTTTGGGGAATTTCCGGTGGTATTGCCGGGATACTTACCGGCAATGGCTGGGATCCACTGGTGGTGTCGTTTTATCGCGGTGCCATCGGACTGGTGTTTATCCTCGGCTGGCTTTGTCTTCGCCCCCGTTATTCCGGTTTACGTAAATCTCGGCTATGGTTCTGGGGAGTGCTGGCCGGGTTGGGCATCGCCGGCAACTTCGCCTTTTATTTTTACAGTATCGTCGAAAGCAGTGTCGCCGTTGCCTCAACCTTGATGTACTGCGCACCTATTTTTGTCTACCTGCTCTCATTTCTGTTAGGCATTGAACGCCCTACAACGGTTAAATACGGTGCGATTCTGCTGGTGCTGTTAGGTGTCGTGCTATTGACCCGCGTTTACGATGTCGGCGGCAGCGGTGTCACGCTCTGGGGAACCGCTGCCGGCTTATTATCGGGGCTGTCATTGGCACTGTTTATCTTTGGTTTTAAATACGCCGTACCCCATGGCAGTGCGCCCGCTATACTTACTATCGCTTTTGTTACCCTGGTAACGGTACTGGCCATTGCCAGCGATGCGTTGCAATTGGGCGAGGTATTAACCTCCAGTGACGGGTGGCTGTTTGCGTTACTGGGCACCTTCGGTGGCGGGGTTGCCTTTGTGGTCTACCTAACCGGGCTAAAACGCACGCCGCCGGCGCTAGCCTCGATCATCGCCACCATTGAACCGGTCAGCGCCGCTCTATTTGGCGTTGTGCTGTTGGGCGAGAGTTTACGCCCGATTCAAATTGCCGGGATGGGCTTGATCCTGTTCACCGTCACAGCGCTTGGGGTCTACGCCAGTCGCAGTCGACATTAGTCGATGCGACATTGCGAACAACGTGACTGTCCGGTTAACAACCGGGAAATGCGATTGCGGTGCCTGGCGAAACCCAGATAGACTTTATCCGCAAGCCAGCGAATTCCCGGCCAGCGCAACGGTGCTATCAGCCAACCTTTGCCAACCTCACGCCAGGCTGCGTGTGTCACATCCAGTCCATAAATCATGCGGCCATCGGCCAATTGCCCATGTAAGTAGGCATTGGCATCGTCAACGTTAACGTGCGGAAAGCGCTCAGCAAAGTCCGCTTCATTGATGTTTTCAAACTGAATGTGATTGCGCTCGTCGAGCTTTTTTAAATGGCGCATTTCTTTCACACACAGTGGACAGCCGCCATCGTAAAATATAATCAGTTGTGTCATTGGTTGGTCTGTTACTCCGCAAGTTACTGACAAATGTTGTTCACTTTCTAGTACGTAAGTTTTTGCTATAGTTATCACCAGAATAATAAAAAAGGCGAACCTTTATGCGCAAGCAACACATCGCTGCCCTGTTGTTGATGATACCAACGGCATTGGCAGCACAGGACATCGCAGAACCATACCGGCACCAACAATATCAGGGCGAGCTAGTGCTCAACGCTTCCGCCTCGTTGCCGCTGCAACTGAATTTGGGCGAGGATAAAGCCACTCTCGACAGCCCGGCGCAAGGCGCCTTTGGTATTCCCATTGATGAGGTCAATATCAACGCCGAGCAGTTGTCATTCAGCTCCGCCACCATTCAGGCTTCCTATAACGGTAAACGCGACGAGAATGCGTGTTACGCCGGCGAATTTACCCAGGGTGCGACGTACCAGTTAACCTTATGCCCCGCGCAGCAACAAGTCGTAAAAACGCCACAGCAAGCGTTAGCGGAATTGCCGGTAGCGGTTGCCATTGTCTCCTACACGGATGGTCAATGGCAGGTTGAAAAAGACGCGTTTAATATCGAAGCCGGCAAGCAATTTGAGATTGGTTCCGTCAGCAAAACACTGGTTGCCTGGCTACTGGCGGATGCCCTCAGCAAGGGCCTGATAACCGAAGATACCCGCCTGAAGGCTTATTGGCCAGAGGCCAATGAACAGGTTGCTGATATTCGTCTTGTCGACCTTGCCACGCATCATTCCGGCTTACCGCGATTACCGGAAAACCTGACCCTGACCAATATCAATGACCCTTACGTTGACTTTGGCATGGCCGACCTCAAACAAGCGGTTGCGGATGCATCGGTGTCGCTACCGGCGAACTATCAATATTCCAATTTTGGCTACGGTCTGTTGGCCGAAACACTGGCTAAGGTTTACGACACCAGCTTTGCTGACCTGATGCAGGATAAGCTGTTTACCGAACTCGGTCTGTCTCAAAGTTACCTGGCGCTTGAGCCAGTGGATAACCCGCAATTAATAGCGGGCACCCGCATCGACGGTAAACCGGTGCCTCATTGGCATTTTGACGCGATGGCCGGTGCTGGTGCGGTGGTGTCCACTCTGGACGACATGGTGCGCTACGTGCAGGCGGTAATGCGGCCGGCGGAGCAACATCGCGAACTGGTACAACAGTTGCTCAAGCCGCGCGAAACGCTCGGCGAAAACAGCCAGCAAGCGCTGGGTTGGCTGATTGACCAGCAGGACGGCCAGCAGCTAATCTGGCACAACGGCCAGACCGCCGGTTTTGCCAGCTTTGTCGGCTTCAATGATAAGGGCACGCGAGCCGTCGTGATCCTAAACAGTCGTGCGCGCAGCGTCACGGAAATGGGTAAATCGCTGCTAACGTCGGATTTATCGCTGTAATACTGATACAATAGGGGTCGTTTCCTTCCTTATATACGCGATCTAACATGTCCGACCAGACCCCTGAATCAATCGGCTTTAACCAGCTAAGCTTAGCGCCGGCGTTGTTGTCCCAACTGGACGACATTGGCTACCACTCCATGACCCCTGTGCAGGCGCAAAGTTTACCGGTCACTCTGGCGAACACCGATGCGGTGGTACAAGCCAGTACCGGCTCAGGTAAAACCACCGCATTTGCCCTTACGTTACTGAACAAACTGGATGTCAAAAATTTTTCGCCGCAGGCTCTGGTGCTCTGCCCTACTCGCGAACTGGCGCATCAGGTCGGTGATGAGATTCGTCGTCTCGCCAAGGGCATGGCCAACGTTAAATTGCTCAGTTTGTGCGGCGGCGAGCCGGCGCGGGTGCAGATCAACTCGCTGGCCTCCGGTGCCCATATTCTGGTCGGCACGCCCGGTCGTGTACTCGATCACCTTCAACAGCAGCACCTGGAACTGAACGCGCTAACGACGCTGGTGCTGGACGAAGCTGACCGGATGTTGGAAATGGGCTTTCAGGACAGTCTCAACGCCATTGTTGAACAACTTCCAAGGGCACGGCAGACGCTGTTATTCAGTGCCACCTATCCGGACAATATCGCCGCCCTGGCGCGCCGGGTTACCCACCGCTCCGTCACCATTAATGCGTTACAGCAACAGACCCGCCCGGACATTGAACAACGCTTTTATTCGCTCACCACTGAAGCAGATGCCGATGTTGCCGTGATGGCGTTGCTGAGCCACCATCAGCCGCAAAACTGTCTGGTTTTTTGTAATACCAAAAAGCAGGTAAATGCCATTTACGACGAGCTGAAAGCGTGTAAATTCAGTGTCCTGGCGCTGCATGGCGAGCTGGAGCAAAAGGATCGCGATCAAGCCATTGTGCAGTTTAGCAACGCTAGCGCACGGGTGCTGGTGGCAACCGATGTCGCCGCCCGCGGACTGGATATTGCTGAACTGGATTTGGTCATCAACGTTGCTATGGCCCATGACACCGATACCCATACGCACCGTATCGGCCGCACCGGCCGCGCCGGTCACAAAGGTCTGGCGATAACTTTGGTCACTGCGCAGGATGATTACAAGTTAAGGTTGCTGGAAGACCATTTAACGGCACCGATTACACTGATGCCGCTGCCTGAGCTGAGCATGGGTAAGCCGTTGCGCGCGAACATGGCAACACTGCAGATAAGTGGCGGCAAGAAAGACAAATTGCGCCCGGGTGATATTGTCGGCGCCCTGACTAAGGACAATGTATTACAAGCAACCGATATTGGTCGCATAAAGGTCGCCAGTACCTTTGCCTTTGTCGCCGTTAACACAGCCCTTGCATCACAGGCGCTTGAGCTTATCGCTAATAATAAGATCAAAGGCCGACGTTTTCGCGCAAAACGGCTGTGAGCAGAAGCGCTCTCAGCGGTTTTTGCACAACGCCACCAGCCAGTCGCCGAGCGCCCGTAAGCCTGGGTGTTTACCACTGGCTGAAGCGTACACAAAGTAAAAACTATCGTCGGTCCGAATACCATGAAACGGCAACTCGAAAAGGCTTTCTGCGCGCTCCTGTCGGGTTGTCATAAACTCATTGAGCAGCGCAATACCCTGTCCGTACTTAGCCGCTTCAGCCGCGAGCAGCAAATGACTAAAGTGATGAACTTTTGCGGTGCGCGGTAACCTCACTCCCGCTTTTTCAAACCAGCGCTCCCAGTCAGTTCCGGGCTGACCACTGGCAAAGGCGGAAATCGCTGACAGCAGCGGGAAACGCGTCAGCTCGGCGACCTCTGTCAGGCGACTGGCCTCGTTCCAAAGCGCCTTGGAACAATAAGGCTTTAGCGTTTCATCGTATAAATGGTAACGGACAAAACCAGAACCCGGCGGCATTGTTGTGATAAAACAATCCGCCCACTGACTGTCAAAATGACCATCCTGAGTAAGCATTTGCAGCGTCAGCTCGACATTCGGGTAACGTTCACGAAAATCGTCAAGGGCTGGAATCAGCCATTTTACCGCCAGCGAACCATGCACCGCCAGACGCAACTGGCGTGAGTCGTCCTGCTTAAGATTGCGGGTTGCGTGTTCGATGCTGTTCATCGCGTTAGCGACGTCGTTAAAATAACTTTCCCCCACCGCCGAGAGCAATATTTGCCGCCCTCGCCGGACAAACAACTCGGCCCCTAACTGTTGCTCCAACAAGCGTACCTGATGGCTTACTGCACTCTGCGAAACATGGAGCCGCGCTGCCGCTTTCGAAAAACTCTCGCAACGCGCAACTTCCACAAAATAATGAATGGCTCTGAGGGGTAAACTCATCTATCTAAATACCTCATGCATTAATGATTATATATCATTTTAGTTAATAACTAGGCTGACCTAAAATACCGGTCCATGCAAGAGCTAGTGAGTGCAGTCAAGGAGGTAAGGCTATGGATCGTTCATTGGTGTGGGCTATTTTGCTGTTAGTGCTGGGCAATAACGTGGTGATTCTATCGGACTCGTTGATCAAATTATTGGACGGTTTTGAAGCCCCCTTTCAATTTGTGCTGTACCGCCAGTTAAGTGCCACATTGATGCTGTTACCGGTCATGCTGTTTTTCAAGCGCCCTTTGTTGCCCAAAAAGTTACGTTGGCACGCAACGCGCGCGCATATTTTTCTGCTGGGCACGGTTTTTATGGTGATTTCCCTGACCACGTTGCCGCTTGCGACGGCTAACGCCATTTTCTACGCGGCGCCGGTCATTACCGTGGTGTTGGCGCGGTGGCTGTTCAAAGAAAAGGTGACGGTGCTATCGCTGGCGACCGCCGCGCTTGGCATGGTGGGTGTTCTGGTCATCATTAATCCCACCTCGGCAAATATTTTTGCATTAGCGGCATTGATCGCGGCAACCACGTTAGCGTTGAACAACCTGCTGATTAAAAAGCTGCCGATCGAACACGGCATTATCGATACCTTATACCTAACCAATTTGTTGGGTGTCCCGACCGCTACTGTGTTAGCGATCGTTGAGGGCGCTGCGTTTGATCGGAATACCTTTATGATTGCGATAGGCTCAAGTCTGTTCGCCATGATCTATGCAGGGACTTGCGTTTACGCCTATCGGGCAGCGGAGAGCAATAAGGTAACCAGTGCTGAATACACCGGCTTGATAGGAGCAGTGCTGCTCGGTATGTTGTTCTTCGCCGAACAGCCTGACGCCCGTTTTTACATCGGCAGCCTGCTTATTGTGGTACCGCTGACTTTGCTGACGCTTAAGTCGCGAGCCTAACGTGCGCCGGAGGCGCACGCTAACAGCCGGATTGTAGCGTGCGCCTTCGGCGCACGCAGTGTCAGATGATCCAGCTGCCGCCGACGCAGGCTACGTTCGGCAACGCGAGGTAGTCTTTATAGTTGGCTTCGTTGATGCCACCGGTGGGGCAGAAAGTGATGTCTGCGAGCGGTGCGCTGATGGCCTTTAGCAATTTAACACCGCCAACGGCTTCGGCCGGGAACAACTTGAATTCTGTGTAGCCATACTGCATACCGTTCATAGCCTCGGACACCGTCGCCACGCCCGGGATCAATGGGATGTCTGCAGTAGCGCCTGCTTTTAGCAAGGCATCAGTAGCCCCTGGGCTAATCGCAAATTGCGCGCCGGCGGCAATCACCGATTGCAGTTGCTCGTCGTTAAGCACCGTGCCGGCCCCCACCAGCGCGTGAGGCAATTCGCGACGCATTTCTTCGATGGCATGAATTGCCGCCGACGTCCGCAACGTTACCTCGAGCACTTCAAAGCCCTGTTTGTAAAGCTTGCGGCCAAGCTCTACCGCACTCTCCACGTTGTCCACGGTCATCACTGGAATGATGGTTGCGCGCGCAAAAATATCTTTAGCCGTTAATGTCATCTGTTTTACTTTCCTATGATTTTTGACGTTGCTGTAAGCGTTGTTTTAAATACTGCGCAACACCGCGCATACCGGCGTGCTCTGCGGTAATCACATAACATGGGATGGACTCGGCGAGGTTACAGAACCGCCCTTTTTGTTCAAATCGCGCACGAAACTCAGACGCCGCCATCAATGGCAACAACTTAGGCACCACACCACCAGCGATGTAAACGCCACCGCGGGTATTCAGCGTCAGTGCAAGATTGCCGGCAAAGCTGCCTAAACTGGCAAAAAATTGCTCGACCGCCTCGACAGCAATCGCGTCACAAGCACTGAGTGCACGAGCGCCAATGGTTTTTGCCCGCAACGGCGGAACCGCGCGGTCGTGATACGCCGCAATGGCCTGGTACAGATTCTCCAGCCCTGGCCCGGACAACACCCGTTCCGCCGATACCCGACCGTCAAAACGACGCGACAGAAACTCGTATATTGCCCATTCTTTATCGTTAATCGGTGCCCAGTCGGCATGCCCGCCCTCGCCCGGTAATGGCATTACATCGCCACCGGGGAGTGTGATCAAATGCCCGACACCCAGCCCGGTACCAGCACCCAAAACCGCTTTCGGCGCATCGTCCTGCTTAGCACCGCCACCAATTTTTTTCTGCTCGCTTTTATCCAGCGTCACCAGGCTCATGGCGGCGGCGGCAAAATCATTTAACACAATAAAGCTTTTCAGCCCCAGTGCGCGTTTGGTGCCCTCGACCGAAAATTGCCAGTGATGATTGGTCATCTGAATCGCATCACCCTCAGCCGGACAGGCGATGGCAATGGCTACATGCTCCAACGCCACTTGTTGCTGCTCACGGTAGGCGATCATCGCATCGGTCAGGTTCAGGTATTCCGCACAAGGGAACACCTGAACCCGGTCCATCTCAAAGGTACTTAAACAAATGCGTCCAAAGCGGGCGTTGGTACCACCGATATCCGCTACTACCGCAAAGCCCTCGCTTGGAGGCGTATGTTCACTGCTCACCATATTCTGAATCTTCCTTAAATAAGACACTGGCGCCCTGTTCTGCACCGCTGAAACTGGCGCGTAGGTTACCAAAAAGTTCGCGTCCCATGCCAAAATGGCTGTCGCTTAAATCAATACTTTCTGGTTCACGTTGTGCCAATTCCTGCTCATCGACTAATAACGACAGTTCGCCGGTAAGGAAGTCCACCTTCACCCTATCACCGTCGCGTACTTTCGCGATAAGCCCACCGTCGACCGCTTCCGGGGTAACGTGAATGGCCGCAGGCACTTTACCCGATGCACCGGACATACGTCCATCCGTAACCAGCGCCACTTTATAGCCACGCTGTTGCAGGACGCTCAGTGGCGGCGTCAGTTTATGCAGTTCAGGCATGCCGATGGCTTTAGGTCCCTGATACTTCACCACGACCACACAGTCCTTATCGAGTTTGCCCGCTTTAAACGCCGCATCGAGATCATGCTGGTCGGTAAACACCACCGCCGGTGCCGTTACCGGCTCAATGTCTTCCGGCAAGGATGAGGTTTTGATCACCGCGCGGCCTAAATTGCCGTCCAGCACTTTGAGGCCGCCGTGATCACTGAACGGTCGGCTACACGGCCGAAGCACGTCGTCATCGAGCGACTCCTGACCCACTTCTACCCAGGTTAATTTCCCGTCATCGTCCAAGGTCGGTCGTTTGGTGTACATATCAAGACCACGACCTACAACCGTTTCAACGTCGTTGTGTAACAACCCGGCATCGCGCAGTTCGCGAGTAAGAAATGCCATACCACCCGCACGCTGGAAATAGTTGATGTCAGCCTGCCCGTTCGGATAAATACGCGTCAACATCGGTGTTACCGAGGACAATTCCTCGAAGTCACTCCAGTTAATCAAATAGCCGGCAGCTCGGGCGATGGCAATGATGTGCATGGTGTGATTGGTTGAGCCGCCGGTTGCCAGCAAGCCGACGATGCCATTGACCAGACTTTTTGCGGTCACGATTTCGCTGATTGGGCGATAATCACTGCCCAGATCCGTAATGCGTGTTACATGTTGTGCGGCCGCGCGAGTCAGTTGTTCGCGCAGTTCACTGCCCGGATTGACAAAGGATGAGCCCGGCAGGTGCAGCCCCATTAATTCGACCACTAACTGGTTAGAGTTCGCCGTGCCATAGAAGGTGCAGGTACCGGCACTGTGATATGACGCCGCTTCTGCGTCCAACAACTGATCTTTACCCACTTTGCCTTCGGCGTAAAGTTCGCGAATGCGCGCTTTTTCTTTGTTAGGAATACCGGACGGCATCGGCCCTGCCGGAACGAAAATAAACGGCAGATGACCAAAACTCAACGCCGAAATCAACAAGCCTGGTACGATTTTGTCACAGATCCCCAGCATCAGGCCGCCGTCGAACATGTTATGTGACAAACTCACGGCACTGGCCATGGCAATGACATCACGGCTGAGCAGGCTTAAATCCATGCCGGGTTGGCCCTGAGTCACACCGTCACACATTGCCGGCACGCCGCCGGCCACTTGCGCAACGCTGCCAACCTCTCGAATCGCTTGCTTAATTTTATCCGGGTAATCGTGGTACGGCTGGTGCGCCGATAACATGTCGTTATACGCAGTAACAATGCCGATGTTGGCTTTGATCAGACTGCGCAGTTCCTGTTTTTCCTCTTTGCCACACGCGGCAAAGCCGTGGGCCAGGTTACCGCAAGACAAGGCTCCGCGGTGCGGCCCTTTTTTGCGCGCGGCAGCCATGCGCGCCAGATAGTCACGGCGCGTCGCGGCACTGCGCTGTTCGATTCGTTGCGTTACGGCTTCAACCGTTGGGTTCATCATAACCTCCTAAGCAGCGCTGTAATAAACTTCCGTAGGGACAGCCTGTTGCTGTACAAATTCCCCTAACGGCAACGCCGGCTGTTGGTTTGCTTCAATTTGTTTAAACACCTGCAGTTTTTTCTCACCGCAGAAGTGTACATAAATATGCTGACTGTTGAGCAGTCGCGATTTGGTCAGGCTGACACGGGCATAGGGCGCACGGGTTGGGTGCGTTGCGATAACGGCTTCATCCGTGTGCAGCCCCTGTTCCAGTTCAGCGCAGTCCGGAAACAACGAGGCCGTATGTCCATCATCGCCCATGCCCAAAATGACTACGTCAAACCGTGGCAGCTCTGCCAACTGTTTTGACAGCACCGGCGCAGCATTTTCAGCTTGCTCATGGCCGGTGAATAAAGTGATGTAATTGGCCTTGGCGGCTTTATTCTTTAACAATACGGTTTTGATCAGTTTGTCGTTACTGTCGTTCGAGTCGGGCAATACCCAGCGTTCGTCAGCCAGCAAAACCGTGACATGCTTCCAGTCAATGTCAGTATGCGACAGACGCTGAAATAATGGTTTGGGTGTATTACCGCCGGAAACCACTAAATACGCATGACCCCGCTCGGCAATGGCGTCGCTCAACTGGCGGCTCACCTGCTTACAGAGGGTTTCAGACAGTTGCTCGTTGCTCTCAAAAGTTTTCACAGACATATCCTCGTTATTCATCCCATTCTCTGCCGTCTTGTGCTAATAAAGATACCGCTGCCACTGGCCCCCAGCTACCAGCCGGATACGGCTTCGGCGTTGCTTCCGTGGTTTCCCAGGCGGCGATGATGCTATCGACCCAATCCCATGCGTGTTCGACTTCCTGGCGATGCACAAACAGGTACTGGTTGCCGTGCATAACTTCTAGCAGCAGTCGTTCATAAGCGTCGGCAATACGTTTCTTTTTAAAGATCTCGTCAAAACTTAAGTCGAGCGTGGTCGCCTTAAGTTGCATGCGTTTACCCAAACCCGGGATCTTATTCAGCATTTGCACCTCAACGCCTTCGTCGGGCTGCAAGCGAATGATCAATTTGTTCGGGGGAAGATCCGGCAAGGTTTCGTGGAAAATATTGTGCGGCTGTTTTTTGAAGGTGATCACGACTTCACTTCGCTTTTCCGGCATTCGCTTTCCGGTACGTAAATAAAACGGTACCCCCGCCCAACGCCAGTTATCGATATGAGCCTTTAACGCGACAAAGGTTTCGGTACTGCTGTTTTCGCGCGCGTTCGGCTCGTCTAAATAACCCGGTACCTTTTTGTCACCGGCAAAGCCGCTGGTGTACTGACCACGCACCGTTAACTGTTGACTGTTGCTGTGGTTAATCGGTCGCAGCGATTTCAGCACCTTTAACTTCTCGTCACGAATGCTCTCGGCATCCAGTCGCGACGGCGGCTCCATCGCAATTAATGACAACACCTGCAATAAGTGATTCTGCACCATGTCCCGTAGCTGACCGGCGTCGTCGTAGTAACTCCAGCGCCCTTCGACACCGACTTGCTCTGCCGCCGTGATCTGCACGTGATCCACCGCATTGTGATCCCAGTTATTGGAAAACAGTGAGTTGGCAAAGCGCAGTGCAAGTAGGTTGAGTACCGTTTCCTTACCCAGATAATGATCAATACGATAGATTTGTGACTCGTTAAAGTGCGCACCCACGTGCTCGTTGATTTCCTTTGACGAGGCAAGGTTATGACCAATCGGTTTTTCCAGGATGATACGTGCGGGTTCGGCGTTCAGGCCGACCTCACTCAGCCCGGCACAAATTGCGGAATACAGTGCCGGCGGTGTCGCCAGGTAGTAAATCCGCTGGCGTTTTTGCGCAGTTGCGGCCTGCGTATTCAGTACAGTAGCCAGATTCTGATAACTTTCGGTATCGGTAAAATCCAGCGCGACAAAATGAAAGCGTTTACAAAAGCGCGCCAAACTATCGGTTTCAATGGCATCGGCAGCAACAAACTGCCGTACGATATCCTCAACCTTCTGATTAACTTCTGAGGCTTCGAACGATTCGCGGGCTACGCCAACAATACGACTGTCAGCCGCGATCAGTCCCGCTTTCTCCAGTTGATAGAGTGCAGGTATCAGTTTGCGTCGGGCGAGGTCGCCTAACGCACCAAAAAGCACCATGTCACAACACTTTGGGCAGTCTTTTGTCATTGGTTTATCCACTCGGGCTATGGCTTTTTTGTAATTTTACTACATTTCTATTCACACTTTAGCAACTTTTGCGTTAGGATGGCAAACATTAATGTAATTAAATTACAAATCGTATTTCAGGAATTGTGTCCATGAACATAGTGCAAACGGTGCGTGAACGCCTACCGGATTTAAGCAAAAATGAATACAAAGTCGCTCAGGTAGTACTGAATGATCCCGAGGCCATCATTCATACCTCGACAGCGACCCTGGCACAGACCGCCGCCGTCAGTGAGCCGACCATTAATCGGTTCTGCCGCCGCATTGGCTGCAAAGGTTTCCCTGACTTTAAGTTGCAGTTGGCTCAGCAACTCGCTAAAGGCACCTCTTACGTCAACTCACAGATCAATGACGACGATTCGGTGGCCGACGTCACCGATAAAATTTTTGCGGCCACACAATCAGCATTGGCCACAGCCCGCGAAAAAATAGACCGCGACGCAGTAGAGGCCACCATAAATTGCCTGGTCGAGGCGCGCAAAATCTCCTTTTTCGGTTATGGCGCATCGGCATCGGTCGCCCATGATGCCCAGAACAAATTTGCCCGCTTCACAACACCGGCCATTTATTCCGATGACCATTTGGTACAAAAGGTCGCCGCGATTAACAGCCTGCCCGGTGATGTGGTGCTTTGCTTTAGTCATACCGGACGCACCAAGATGTTGTGCGAGATTGCGCAACTTGCGCATGAAAATGGCGCGACAGTGATCGGCATCACCGCTAAAGACAGTCCGCTGGCTAAATTCTGTCATATCGTCGTCAGCACTGAGGTTCCGGAAGACACTGATCACTACATGCCAATGGCATCCCGTATCGCCCAAATGGTGCTCATCGATGCCATCGTTGCCGGTTTCGCCCTGGCTCACGGCGACGATATGAAACAACGTTTAGCTCGAGTTAAGGCTGGCTTGAAAGATTCGCGCTACCCAGCCAATCCATCAAATAACAAATAAGTAAGGACATCCCATGACAATTAAAGTTGCGATTAATGGTTTTGGCCGTATTGGTAAAAATATTGCCCGTGCCATTTTTGAAGGTGGTTTACAGGATCAGTTCGAATTGGTTGCCATTAACGACCTGGGTGATCCGAAAACCCTCGCTCACCTGCTGAAGTTCGACACCGTACACGGTCAATTTGCTGCTGACATCAGTGCGACCGACGACAGCCTATCGATTAATCAACATCAAGTGCGCGTTTTCTCGGAGCGTGATCCGGCACAATTACCATGGCAACAGCTGGACATTGATGTGGTTTTGGAATGTACCGGGTTGTTTACCAACCGCGCCGGTGCCGAAAAACACCTCACAGCGGGTGCCAAAAAGGTATTGATTTCAGCGCCGGCAAAAGACGTCGACGGATTGTTTGTTTACGGTGTGAACCATCAGGATATGACCGCCGATATGCGCATTATCTCGAACGCCTCTTGCACCACCAACTGTCTGGCACCAATCGCAAAACCCCTGAACCAAGCTCTCGGCATCGACAATGCGCTGATGACCACTGTGCACGCCTACACCAATGATCAGTGTTTGCTGGACGCCTACCACAGCGATCTGCAACGCGCCCGCGCCGCAGCACAGTCTATGATTCCGTCGAAAACCGGCGCAGCCGCTGCCATTGGCCTGGTGATCCCGGAACTTGCCGGTAAATTTGACGGGCTGGCCGTGCGCGTACCAACACCGAATGTGTCACTGGTTGATTTAAGTTTTATCGCCGGTCGCGACACCAGTGTCGACGAAGTGAATGACATCATCCGTCAGGCTGCCGCACAAAGTCCATTATCTGAGGTGCTAAGCATCAATGAATTACCACTGGTTTCCAGTGACTTTAACCACTCACCCTATTCCAGTGTTTTTGATGTTAAACAGACCCGTGTTAATGGTCGCTTGGTAAAAGTCATGGCCTGGTACGATAACGAATGGGGCTTTAGCCAACGCATGCTGGACAATGCGAGGTACTTGATCGGCATCAGTCGTAAATAATTTGATGCAATCTTTTTGCAATAATTTGGCTGCATTGATTGACGATGTTATTTTCTTGTTCTATTTTGTGAAAGCGCTTACATTAAATGTTTAAAAAACGCACAAAGCATCACTAAACAAGAACAAGAATGACTAACCAGGAATTCAGTTATGAAGCCAACAAATCTAACACGCACCCCACTGGCGCTCGCTTTTGTAGCGCTTGGTCTAGCCGGCTGTGGTGGCGACAGTGTTGAAACAAACACGCAGTATACGCAAATTGATACAACCGCCCCGGTCGATGAGTGGGAGCTGGTCTGGAGTGATGACTTCGAAGGCAATGCCATTGACGAAAACAAATGGAACTTTGAAGTCAACTGCCAGGGCGGCGGAAACAACGAACAGCAGTGTTACACCGACTCGTCGGAAAACGCTTATGTCTCGGATGGTACGCTAAAAATTGTCGCGTTGCCTGCCGGCGAAGATGCGGAAGGCAATTTGCCTTACACTTCGGCGCGCTTGAACAGCAAGAACAAAGGCGACTTCAAATACGGTCGCATTGAAGTGCGTGCTAAACTGCCGGAAGGACAAGGCTCCTGGCCGGCGGTTTGGATGATGCCGACAGATTCTGTTTACGGCGGTTGGCCGAAATCCGGTGAAATCGATATTGTCGAAGCGGTTAACCTAAAAACCGTTGACGAAGAAGGCAACGTTGAAAACAACGTACACGGTACCCTGCACTATGGTCGGGATTGGCCTAACAACGCCTCTTCTGGCAAAGCTTATCAACTGCCTGACGGCGTAAATCCAGCCGACGATTTCCATACCTATGCGATCGAGTGGCAAGAAGGCGAAATTCGTTGGTATGTCGATGGCTATTTGTATCAAACACAACGCGACTCTCAGGTTCGTTATAACAGCAAGGGTGAAGCCATTGGTCTGAACCACCAAGGCTGGTTTACGGAGTATTACGATCAGTCCACCGGTGAGTTAAAAGTGGACTATGGCCCTGCTCCCTATGATCAGCGTTTTTATGTGATCATGAACTTAGCGGTCGGCGGCGACTGGCCGGAAAATACCAATAACCTGGGTATTAATGAAAGCGCTTTCGCTGAAGGCCAGACGTTAGAAATTGATTACATTAATGTCTACCAGTGTAATCAAAACCCGGATACCGGCAAAGGCTGTGAAACCCTCCGTGCTGGCTATGACGACGAAGAAACCCTCGTTACCGGTAAAGCTCCTATCCCTTCTCCACCCTCCACCACCGTAGAAAACCTGACCATTTTTGATGGCACACCGAATCCAAATTGGCCGGCGTGGGATTGCTGTGGTGGTTCTACGCCAGCGCTGATTGACGATGCCGATAAGGGTCAGGTCTATCAGTTTGTGGTTAACGACACGCCGACGGTAAACGGTTTTATTTCCCGTGAAGAGTTCATCACGGACGAAAACGGACAGCCGCAGCCTTTTGATGCTACTGGCATGATCGAATCAGGTAGCATCAGCTTTGATATGAAGGTAACCTCTGCGCCCAGCGACGGTTCCGCAAGCTGGTTGTTCAAGGTTGAAAGTGACCGCGCCGCAACCTTTGCTGAATTGCCGATTAGCGAGAGCTCTGAGGGCGTTGCTCCAGTCGTTGGTGAATGGCAGACCTATACCTTCCCATTACAACAACTGGTTGATGCCGGCCTCGAGCCATCAGCCATTGATGCGTTCATGGTATTCCCGTCCTGGGGACTGGGCGCAGGTGCTGAGTACCTGATGACCAACGTTGAGATCACCTCACCGGAAGCTGAATCACCGGAACTGGTGCTGTTCGACGACCAGCAAAATCCTGATTGGCCGCTGTGGGACTGCTGTGGTGGCACCACCCCACAAGAAGTAGTGGATGAAGAACGTGGCGTTGTTGGCGAGTTTGAAATCGGCGCTACCCCAACAGTGGTTGGCTTTAAGCCGGCCGATGGCTCTGGCATCCAGTTTGATGCATCGGCATTGCTGGTTGAAGGAGTTATTCAATTTGATATGAAAGTGGTTTCCAGTCCGAATGATCCCAACTCGGTATGGATGTTCAAGGTTGAGTCGAACGGCGCAGAAACTTTTGCTGAAGTTGAGCTGGCCAGCGGTAACGGCGGCCAGGCCCCCACCACCGGCGAATGGCAAACTTACACCTTCCCGCTGCAACAACTGGCAGACGGTGGTCTGGATGTGTCAGCCATCGACGTAATCATGATGTTCCCTGCCTGGGGCACCGGCGAAGGCGCGGTATTCCGTGTTGATGAAGCGCGCATTTACGACCCAAGCGCGGGTTCTGATGAAATCACCATCTTTGACGAAGAAGTGAACGCAGACTGGACACTGTGGGACTGCTGTGCCGGTTCAACGCCACAAGTTGTTGAAGCCGAAGCGCCCTACAACAACGTTGCCCAGTTCGAAATTCTCGGCTCTCCGGAAACTGTGTTAGGCTTCCTCGCCAATGACGGCGCCACCTTTGATGCATCGGCACTGCTCGCCAACGGCGCCATCAGTTTTGATATGCGTGTCGTCGATCAACCCAGCGGTGCTGACGCGCAGTGGTTAGTAAAAGTCGAATCGTCTGGTGCAGCGACAGCGGTGGAGGTGCCGTTATCATCCGGTAACTATGGCGAAGAGCCCGTTGCTGGTGAATGGGCAACCTACAACTTTACCCTGCAGTCGTTATTCGATGCCGGTCTAGATATCAGCGACATCAGCGTGATCATGATTTTCCCAACCTGGGGTCAATCATCAGGCGCTGTGTATCAAGTTGATAACCTGAGCATCGAAAACTTTTAATCGGTACGACAAACAGAAATGGACAAGATAATGAAAAAACCACTTATGTTTAGCAAAAGCCCAGTCGCGGCAGCCGTCTCAGTCGTACTGAGTGCCGGTCTGATCTTTCCTACGTTTGCACAAGAGCAGGCGGCAGAATCTGCAGAAACCGCACAAACAGAGCAACAACTGCAGGAACGTGAACAAAATGCGATGGAAGTCATCAACGTTCAGGGTATACGCGGCAGTTTGTCGCGTTCTACGGCCTTTAAACGCCAGTCCTCTGGCGTTGTTGACGGCATTTCCGCTGAAGAAATGGGTAAATTCCCGGATACCAACCTGGCGGAATCGCTGCAGCGTATTACCGGTGTATCGATCAGCCGTAACGACGGTGAAGGCAGCCAAATCACCGTGCGTGGTTTTGGCCCCGAGTTTAACCTGGTAACCCTGAACGGTCGACAAATGCCATCCACCGGTTACTCGCGCTCGTACAACATGGAGGCATTGTCCTCCGAAAACGTCACCGCGCTGGAAGTTTATAAAACTGCGCGCGCAGCGATGCCAACCGGTGGCCTGGGAGCGACCGTGAATATCGTAACGACTCGGCCTTTCCAGCAGTCAGAAGGTCAGTTTGTGGTCATGGGCAAAGCCCTGCACGACAGTTCCGTTGACACCGGCGACTCAGTAACCCCTGAGTTGGCGGCGATTTACAGTGACACCTTTGCTGATGATATGTTTGGCGTGGCTCTGTCATTGTCTCAGCACCGTCGTGACTTCCAACAACAGTATGCCAACATCCAGGGCTGGCAGGCGAACGTCGGCTTGCCCGATCTTGAAGAGGGTGAGTTTACCGACCCCCGCCCTATCGGTGAAGACGGCGAGCGCATTGGCAACCACTTCTTCCCGAAAGACATGAACTATGGTTTTACCGATGTTCAGAACGAACGTACTAATGGCCAGTTGACACTGCAATTCGCGCCGACTGACAGCATGGTATTGACCGCAGATTACACGGGATCGCGCCGTACCTCGGGTCGAGTGGGTTACGGCTGGGGGATCTGGAATGAGTTTGGTGGCAACATCAATTCTTACATTCTGGATGAAAACGGCACTGCGTTGTATGCCGATATCGCCGGTAACGATGCCTCCTTTACCGCGAACTGGGACACCACGGAAATCGAAGCCGACTCTATCGGTCTTAACCTGAGTTGGGATCTTACCCCCGACTTAAACCTTTGGGTTGACGTACACGACTCCAGTAACAAAATTGACAATGGCGCCGATAAGGGCATTAACTCAACCGGCCAAATCATTCTTGGTTCGGATCAGTTGCGCACCAAAATCTACGATTATCGTACTGGCGAAATCCCGCAGGCAAGCGTGCTTTGGAACAACGGTACCAATGTGCTGGCACCAGGCGAAATCGACTCTAACTTCAGCCAGTTTTTGCGTAACCCAGGCGAAACCAACATCAAGCAATACCAAGTGGAAGCCACCTGGTACAACTCTGCCTGGAGCATTCCGCTGGTATCGATTAAAGGTGGTTTGAGCCGTACCGACCAAGATATGCAAGGCGCCAGCTATTGGAGTGGTTTGGTTGGTGGTCCGGGCTTTAACCCAAGCTATACGCACATTTTCCCGGACGGTATGTTCGAATACCACACCACCGACGGCTTTTTGGATGAGTTTGTCGGCGGCGGTAGCGATTTAGCGCAAAACTATTACTACACCTACGACATCGCAGAGGCGCTGGCTCGTCAGGCAAACTTCATCACCGATGGTGATAATGCCTTTATTGTCGGTTTGCCACCGGGCTCATTGGATGGCCTGACCGGCTTGAACGAAACCACCGACGCGGCGTTTATTCAATCCCAGTGGGAGTTTGACCTTGCCGGCTTCTTTACACAGGTGAATTTTGGCGTTCGTTACGAGCAGACCGATGTCACCAGTGTGGTTCGCCAATTGGTTGAACAGCAAATTAACTGGACCAGCCCATCCGAATGGATCATGCAATACGAGGGTGGTGAACCACGGCTGCTAACACAGACGGGTGAGCACGACGTATTCCTGCCGATGTTCGATGTGAAGATGGACTTGACGGAAGACCTGGTCGGCCGTTTCTCTACCGGTAAAACCATCGCCCGTGCGCCGCTTGGCAAATTGGCAGGAGCTCGTAGCCTGAGCGGAAGTCCTAAACCGGGGGCTCGCAGCGGCAGCAATGGTAACCCTAACCTATTGCCGTTTGAATCACTGAACTTCGACTTATCGCTTGAATATTACTATGGCGAAGGCAGTTACGCGTCCATTGGCTACTTCAAGAAGAAAGTCGATAACTACATTCAGGACACCATTACTGAGACCACCATAGAAGGTCTGCGTGACATTTTCGAAGGTCCGCGCTACCAACAAGCGATTGCTGATATTGAGGCGCGTGGTGAACAAGCGACTTCAACGGCTATCTTTGAACAAATGCTGGCCAATGGTCATGGCAACGAAAACGGTGTAATCGAGCCGAATGCCGATGATCCGCTGATGGTCTGGAACATCAGCCAACCAACCAACACTCGGGAAAAGTCAGTTGATGGTTTTGAAGTTGCCGTACAACACCTATTTGGTGAATCTGGCTTTGGTTTTGGCGCAAACGCCACCGTAGTTGATGGCGACGTTGGTTTTAACAATGAAAGCCTCGAGCAACAGGCACCGCTGGTCGGTCTCAGTGACTCGGCCAACCTGCAGTTATTCTATGAAAACTATGGTTGGTCTGTACGGGCGACTTACGCGTGGCGTGACAGCTACTTATTGGGTGTCGGTCAAGCGCAGGGCTCTTCTGATGCACCACCGCAATACGCGCGTGCCTTTGGTCAGTGGGATCTGAGCGTTAACTACGACGTAACCGAACAACTGACGGTGTTCTTTGAAGGTATCAACCTGAACAACGAAACCGAGCAAGGCTACGGTCGTTATGAAGAGCAATTCCTGTTTGCTCGTCAGTACGGTCCTCGCTATGCATTAGGTGCACGTTACACCTTCTAAGACAACAAGCACTAAGGCGCTGCCTTTTCCCTGGGGGTAGCGCCCATTAAAAAGGGCCGACATCCAAAGATGTCGGCCCTTTTTTATAGCCTTAAGGGGGAAACTAGTTCCCCAAACAAATAACGTCCTGTTGTGGCTGTGCCTGCGTCATGCGAATGTCGCGAATGCGTACTTCGGCTTGTCCAGCCGTTTGCAGACGGAAGATCTCGCCAAGTTTGGCCACATCAACACCGTCATCGGCCAGACAGGAAACCGAAAAATCGAGCTGCTGCCACTCGGTTTGCTGCGGGTTAATACCATCTTCAGCCAGGTATGGACGAATATTGTATTGTCCCTGACAAGCATCAGCGCCACAATTAAAGGCAAGATCTAATGTCTCGTCATCGGCAAAGCTTGCATCAAGCGTTACCGACAGCACCCCTTGCTCGTTGGCAAAAGCCCGTAAATCACGCGGGAACGGACTGACAAAGGTGAAAAAGCCCGGCTGTTGCCCGTCAAAACGGAATAACCTTGCGTCTTCCTGCACACGATCATCGAAGGTTTCGGTGGTCACACCATTCAATGACTGAATGCTGCTGGTGACTTCAGTGCGGCCTTCAGCGTGGCCAATATGCAAGCTCCACGGATCTTGCGGAGCGCGTTCAAACACCACCGCATCAGCCTGCGCTACGGCATCACCAAAATCCGTTGGCAAGGTATCTGAAACCTCAGTACTGTCGTCGTAGCTCAAACCATAACCCAGCTTAAACAGCGGATCATAGGGTTGCTGGTCGGCATTCAGGCGCCCTTGTGCTGGTGTTTTTGGCCAGGAGAACGGTAATTTTCCACGTACCGGATAACGGGCTTCGCCGTTTTCATCGGCAATGATCACGTCCGCGACACCCTGCCCTTCGGAGCCCGGTAACCAAGCCGCAACGAACGCATCTGACGCATTAAGTTCTGGATTAACGTACATCGGACGACCGCTGATAAACACCGAAACCACAGGGATCCCCTGCGCTTTCAATTGTTCCAGCAGCGCTTGGTCGGTTGGGTTACCGCGTTGATAATCAACGTTATCGATATCTCCGTTACCTTCCGCGTACGGCGTTTCACCGTAAACGACCACCGCGACGTCAGGCTTTTGCTGGTACTCGCCATCCACGGCCAACTCTACCGAACCACCCATACCAGTGACCGCGTCGGCGATGCCCTGATAAATGGAAGTGCCGCCCGGAAAGTCATCGTTGCTGTTACCGGTACCCTGCCAACTGATGGTCCAGCCACCGGACTGCTGACCGATATTATCGGCTGCCGGGCCGGCCACCAAAATGTGCTGATTGGGATTGAGCGGCAACAAGTTTTCGTTATTTTTCAACAGTACTAACGACTCACGAACGGCTTGACGCGCGATTGCTCGATGTTCTTCTGCACCAATTAACTCGGTTTTTCCAGACAACGGACGTTGCGCCGGGCTTGGCTTATCAAATAAACCGGCACGGATTTTAACCCGCAGGATACGGCGCACCGCATCGTCAACCCGGGCTTCGCTAATCGTACCGCCTTTAACCTGAGCAATCAGGTTCTCGTACAGCGGCTTCCACGCTTGGGTTGGCACCATGTACATATCCAGACCGGCATTTGCCGCCTGTGGACAGTTGTCATTGCGACAACCCTCAATTTGGCCATGACCATTCCAGTCGCCAACGACGAAACCGTCAAAGCCCATTTTTTCTTTAAGTACGTCCGTTAACAGGTACTCATCACCATGAATTTTTTCGCCATTCCAACTGTTAAAGCTGGCCATGACCGTTTGTGCGCCGGCCTGCAAACCGCCGACGTAACCTTGTGCATGGTAATCGAACAACTCCTGTTCCGAAATCTCGGTGTTGCCCTGGTCGATACCGTCGGTGGTGCCGCCATCGCCAATAAAGTGCTTAACGGTACTGATGACATGGCGTTCATCAAGAAAGTTTTTACCGACCTCGCCTTGCAACCCTTTGACGATTGCTGCCGAATAATCGTGCACGATTTGTGGATCTTCCGAGTAGCTCTCGTAGGTGCGCCCCCAACGTACATCACGGGCAACGGCAACCGTCGGCGCAAACACCCAATCGATACCGGTTACCATCACTTCGGTTGCGGTGACACCGGCAATGTCTTCAATAAGATCCGGGTTGTTCGCAGCCCCTAAACCAATATTGTGCGGAAAAATCGTTGCGCCAATTACGTTATTATGGCCGTGAACCGCATCGGTGCCCCACATGGTCGGAATATCGATACCGTCAACGCTGTCATCGACCGACGCCTGATACATGGATTCAGCCAGTGCAATCCAATCTTGCGGTGTCGCGTACTTGTCGTTATTCGGGAACGCTCCACCACCGTTAAGATAGGAACCAAAGCCATACTTACGCATGTCCTCGACCGTGATGTCACGGATCTCTGGCTGGATCATCTGCGCCACTTTTTGTTCCAGTGTCATTTTAGCCAGCATCTCATCAATGCGTTGTTCGACCGTTGGCTCTTGAGCAACCGGTAGCTTAAGCTGCGGCCAAATGTCGTTGCCGGCGCTTTGGGTGTTGGTCGCGTCTGAGCAGCCAGCCACTGCCGTCGTTGCCAGGGCAATGGCCGAGTAAAGATACGAAAGCTTCATTCAGCCGTCTCCTTTTCATCCAGCATACGTTTGAAAGCACCCGGTCGATGGCCACGAAAACCGTAAAACGCAATGTAGACATAACACAGCAATGGCAGAATGAAGGCGAATTGGACACTGGTCATGTCCGCCAGCACACCCTGCAACAACGGCACAATGGCACCACCGACAATGGCCAGACACAAAATGCCGGAGCCCTGACTGGTGCTTTCTTTCAAGTTATGTAGCGCAAGACTGAAAATGGTCGGGAACATAATGGAGTTACACAAACCGACGAACAACAACGACCACATCGCCAGTGCACCGGAACTGTTCATGCTGATGGCAACCAATGCGACCGCGCAACTGGCGTTAAACAGCAGTACCCGATTACCGGCAAACTTCTGCATCACCGCAGCACCGATAAATCGGCCCACCATAGCGCCACCGAAATACCAGGAAATGTAATGCGATGCTTGTGAACTGGACATATTGCCGATATCTGACTGCGACAGGTAGATCGCCAGGAAGCTGCCGATACCAACTTCGGCACCGACATAAACAAAGATACCAATGGCTCCCAGCACCAAGTGCTTTTGTCCCCAGGCGCCGCCTTTTGTTGGTAACGCCGCGGCTTGGTCAACTTTGCCCATCTCCGGCAATTTTAATTTTACAAACACAATGGCCATCAATACCAGTGTCGCTGCCAGAATGAAGTACGGCAGGGACACCGTGTCCTTGCTAACGCCGGATACTTCCGGATCAGCAACACCGCCAAAAATTAACCAGGCGCCAAAAAACGGTGCCACGGTGGTGCCCAGCGAGTTGAATGCCTGCGTCATGGTCAGGCGACTGGACGAGGTCTTTTCCGGCCCCAGTCGGGTCACGTATGGGTTTGCCGCAACTTGCAGAATGGTCACGCCGGAGGCGAGAATAAACAGCGCCAATAAAAACAGGCCATAAATTTCCAACATCGCAGCAGGATAAAACAGTACGCAGCCTGCACCGGCAATTAACAGCCCGGTGACAATCCCCATCTTATAACCAATTTTTCCGACCATTAACCCGGCCGGAATTGAAATAATGAAATAGGCTCCGAAGAAACAGAACTGGATCAACATCGACTGCGTGTAGTTCAGGTCGAACAATAAACGCAGGTATGGAATCAGAATATCATTGAGACAGGTAATGAATCCCCAAATAAAAAATAGCGAAGTGAGCGCAGTCAGAGCAAAACGATAGTTGTTATCGCTGCCCTCGCCTACTAGCGCCGAGGTTTGCGGCGTTGTCATAATTCCCTCTTAATATTATTTTATTTTTTTGACGATGGTTAAAACACCATCTACTATGATGTAAGCGCTTTCATGTATAGCATATTTGATTCGTTTCGCAATGAAAACCCGTTTATTTCGCAGGTGAATATGAAAAAAATAACGATTAATGATCGATCCCCCTTATTAACGTCCGATTTTGTGTTTGGGGTGGCTACGTCTTCCTTTCAAATCGAAGGCAACAGCGACGGGCGAGCCACCTGCATTTGGGATACCTTTTGTCGCCAGACCGGCACAATCAAAGACAACAGTAACGGTGATCACGCCTGCGAACACGTCAAATACTGGCAACAGGATGTCGAACTGATTGCCAGCCTCGGTGTCGATGCGTATCGCTTATCGATTGCCTGGGGACGAGTTATCAACGAAGATGAAAGCATAAATCAACAGGGGCTGCAATTCTATCGCAAGCTTGTACAAGCATTGGCCAGCCGCGGTATCAAAACCCACGTTACCCTATACCACTGGGACTTACCGCAGTATTTAGAGGATAGAGGCGGCTGGCTTAATCGCGAAACGGCTTATCGCTTTGCCGAATACGCCGAGGCGGTCGCACAAGCGCTTGGTAACTCGGTAGCCAGTTACGCCACCATCAACGAACCTTTTTGCAGTGCTTACCTGGGCTATGAAGCCGGTATTCATGCGCCGGGACCACAGCCCGGTAACCGTCGCAAGAATGGCCGCCAGGCGGCGCACCATATTCTGCTGGCACACGGCCTGGCCCTGCCCAAACTCCGTCAACACGCACCACAGGCGCAACACGGTATTGTGCTGAATTTCAGCCCCTGTCATGCGGCTTCCGCTGCTGAGCAGGATAAACGTGCCGCCAAACAGGCACACGCCTACCATAACCTTTGGTATCTACAACCGCTGTTACAGGGCAGCTACCCGGACCTGTTACAACAGTTACAGCCCGAAGAGCGGCCTGAAATTATCGACGGTGATATGGCGGTGATCGCCAGGCCGATCGATTTCCTCGGCGTTAACTATTACACCCGCACTACCTTCAAAGGCACCGAAAATGGCTGGTTCAAAGACATCCCGCCGAGCGGTGATGGACTTACCACCATGGGCTGGGAAGTCTATCCGCAGGGCTTGACAGAGATCCTGACAGAGCTTACAAAGACCTATGCGAATCTGCCTCCGATTTACATCACAGAAAACGGTGCGGCTTACCCGGATCCGGTCATCGATGGCAACATTCATGACCCACAGCGCATCGACTATTTCCAGCAGCATTTGACGGCAGTCGAGCAAAGTATGCAGCAAGGGGTTGATATTCGTGGCTACTTCATTTGGAGCCTGATGGACAATTTTGAATGGGCCGAGGGTTACACCCAGCGCTTTGGTATCGTGCATGTTGATTTTAAAACGCAACAACGACGCCTTAAAGACAGTGCAAAAGCCTGGCAACAACTCTTACTTGAGAGAAAACATAAGATGATTGCAACGGAACCATGTTAACGCGCCGCGAAAAAGTAGCCTACGGATTAGGCGACACTGCCAGCAACATCATCTTCCAGACGGTTATGTTGTTTCTGGCTTTTTTTTACACGGATGTTTTTGGTATCCCGGCGGCGGCCGTTGGAACCATGTTTTTGCTGGTACGGCTTCTGGACGCCGTCACTGATCCGTTAATGGGGCTGATTACCGACCGTACCCGTTCTCGCCATGGCCAATTTCGTCCTTACCTATTGTGGATGGCCTTACCTTTTGCTTTTTTCAGTGTGCTCGCGTTTACCACACCCGACTTTTCCACCAACGGCAAAATTGTCTATGCCTACGCCACCTATGGGTTGTTAATGCTGGCTTATACCGCCATTAATATCCCTTACTCGGCGTTAGGCGGCGTTTTAACCGCTGACCCACTGGAACGCGTTTCGGTGCAGTCGTATCGATTTGTGTTCGGTATGCTGGGGGGATTACTGGTGACAACCACCACCCTGCCGTTGGTCGAATGGCTGGGCGCCGGCGACAATGTCAGTGGTTATCAGCTGACCATTGCCGTACTCAGCGCACTGGGCGTGGTGCTCTTTATTCTGTGCTTTGCCGGTACCAAAGAACGGTTAACCGCGCGCCATACCGGCAATATGAAATTAACGGAAGGGCTGGCACTACTCTGGCACAACCCACAGTGGCGCCGCTTATCACTGGCAGCACTGTTGGTGCTGACCGGCATTGCACTAAAAAACACGCTGGCCATTTATTACGTCAAGTACTACCTGTTACGCGAAGACATGGTGACGATGTTTGTAAGTATTGGCATGGTCGGCAACATTTTAGGCTGCGCCAGTGCCCAATGGATAACCCGATACATTGACAAAGTGACAGCTTATATCAGCATTCAGGTTGTTTCCGCCATCATCTGCGCAGCCGCCTTCTGGGTACCGGCAGAGCAGTTCGTGCTGGCTACCGCACTGTACTTCTTCTGGGGCTTTTTCCTGCAAATGGGGACACCAATGCTGTGGGCCAAAATGGCTGACGTGGTTGATTACGGTTTCTGGAAATTTGGCGTCCGCGCCACCGGTATGGTGTATTCGTCGGTTATTTTCTTTATCAAACTCGGTCTGGCACTCGGTGGCGCCATTGCCGGCTGGTGGCTAGCCTTTTATAACTACGTACCCGATCAGCTACAACCCGTGGCCACGCAACAGGGTATTCTGATCGCCTTTGCCTTATTGCCGGCCTTAGCCTCGCTGCTTGTCGCTTATGTGATGCGCGGGTACACTCTTACCCAACCCAAGGTTCAGGAAATTAACCGAGTTCTGGATCTCAATGCAGGGGAGCAAAACTGAGCATGGCGACCATTTACGAAGTATCCAAACTTGCCGGCGTATCACTCGCCACGGTATCGCGTGTGCTGAACAAAAACACGCCAGTACGCGAGGAAACACGACTCAAAGTATTAGCGGCCGTCGAGAAACTAGGCTATCAGCCAAATTCAGTGGCACAGTCACTGGCCTCAAATCGCTCAAACAGTATTGGTATTGTCGTACCTGAACTCAATGGTCCGTTTTTCGGTACCCTGCTCAGCGATATCGAGAACCGTTTTCGACAGGCGGGCAAACACGTCATTATTGCCGCCGGCCACAGTGACGAAAAACTCGAAAAGGACAGCATCGCGTTTTTACAAAGCCGTAACTGTGATGCCCTTATTCTGCATGTTGAGGCAGTCAGCGACGACTACTTGGTTGAATTAATGCAAAAGAAGGTGCGTTTTGTCTTGATTAACCGCTTTGTCGCTCCGCTTTACGATCGCTGTATTACCTTAAATAACCAACACGGCGGTTATCTCGCAACTCGGCATATCCTCGAGCACGGTCACCGACACATTGGTTATATTTCGGGGCCTATGTGGAAGCACGACGCCGACCAGCGTTACAAGGGGCATATTCGAGCCTTGACAGAGTTCGGCTTAGAACCCTCCGAACAACGGTTTTATGAGGGCGACTACCATGAGAAAAGCGGTGAAACCGGCGCCCGTATCCTGTTAGAGAATGATCCGTCAATTACCGCATTGGTTTGTGCCAACGACGAAATGGCGGCCGGTGCGCTGACAGCGGCACGCGAGCTTGGCCGTGAGTTACCGGCGGATTTGTCGATTATGGGTTTTGATAACGTGAACTTTTCACACTATACCCATCCAAAACTGACGACTGTAAATTATCCGGTCGGAGGTATGGGGGAAATGGCGGCGCAGTTAATCCTAAAACGCGTTTATGACCAAAAAGTAGACGCGATTCAAACGGTGTTTGAACCGCGTGTGATTGAGCGTTGTTCGGTAGGCCCCGCTCCAGACGAGGCCTAACCGTTGGTGGCTGTTTAAAGTGCCTTAAACATCAAAGCGATCGGCATCCATTACTTTCACCCAGGCTTTGACGAAGTCTTTTACAAACTTCTCCTGGTTGTCGTCCTGCGCGTACAGCTCCGAATACGAGCGCAGAATTGAGTTGGAACCGAACACCAGATCCACCCGTGACGCCGTCCACTTAACCTCGCCAGTCTTACGGTCGCGTACTTCGTAATGATCACCCGCTTTTTTCCAAACGTTATTCATGTCGGTTAAGTTAACAAAGAAATCATTGGTTAACACACCAACACGATCGGTAAACACGCCCTGTTTGGATTCACCGTAATTCGCGCCCAACGCGCGCATACCACCAATCAGCACGGTCATCTCCGGCGCCGTCAAGCCCATCAACTGAGTGCGATCGAGCAGCAGCTCTTCAGCCGGCACCTGATAGTCCTTCTGCAGGTAGTTACGATAACCGTCATGCAATGGCTCCAGCGGTGCAAAACTCTCGGCATCGGTCATCTCATCGGTTGCATCACCGCGTCCCGGCGTGAACGGTACTCGAATATCGTAACCGGCATCTTTAGCGGCTTTTTCCACCGCCGCCGTGCCACCGAGCACGATCAAATCAGCAATGCTGACGTCTTTATCGAGCGACTGGCGAACCTCTTCCAGTACCTGCAATACTCGTTGCAGTTTCTCCGGCTCATTGCCGTGCCAGTCTTTCTGTGGTGCCAAACGAATACGTGCACCGTTAGCGCCGCCACGATAATCTGAACCGCGGAAGGTACGCGCGCTGTCCCAGGCCGTAGAGATCAATTCATATGAGCTGAGGCCACTGTCAAGCAACTGCTGTTTAATACCATCAACCTCGGTCTCGCTCAACTGATAATCGACTTTTGGAATCGGGTCCTGCCAGATTAAATCTTCCGCCGGCACATCCGGCCCCAAATAACGATCTTTGGGTCCCAAATCGCGGTGCGTTAACTTGAACCAGGCACGCGCAAACACATCGGCAAAGTAATCCGGATCGTTATAAAACTTCTCGGCTATTTTGCGATACGCCGGATCCACCTTCATTGCCATGTCGGCATCGGTCATGATCGGGTTATGCCGAATAGACGGATCTTCGACATCAACGGGCTTATCTTCTTCCTTAATGTCGATGGGTTCCCACTGCCAGGCTCCCGCTGGGCTTTTCTTCAACTCCCACTCGTAATTAAACAGCAAGTAGAAGTAGCCGTTATCCCATTGGGTTGGGTTGGTGGTCCACGCGCCTTCGATGCCGCTGGTCACGGTATCACGGCCCATACCTTTACCGCCGCTGTTGCGCCACCCGAAACCTTGCTCTTCGACATCGGCAGCTTCCGGTTCTGGTCCCAGATTTTCTTCCTTGCCGTTACCGTGACATTTACCGACGGTATGCCCCCCGGCCGTTAAGGCAACGGTTTCTTCGTCGTTCATGGCCATACGGGCAAAGGTCTCACGGACATCCTGAGCGGTTCTCATCGGATCCGGATTACCGTCAACGCCCTCAGGGTTCACGTAAATAAGCCCCATTTGCACGGCCGCTAATGGATTTTCCAGCGATTCACGTTGTTCATCCGAGCTGTAGCGATTTTTGGTTTCAGCCAACCATTCTTTCTCGCTGCCCCAGTAAATATCTTCTTCGGGATGCCAAATGTCCTCACGCCCACCGGCAAATCCAAAGGTTTTCAAACCCATCGACTCATACGCCATGTTACCGGCTAAAATAAACAAGTCGGCCCATGACAATTTGTTGCCGTACTTTTTCTTGATCGGCCACAGTAACCGCCGCGCTTTGTCGAGGCTGACGTTGTCCGGCCAACTGTTCAACGGCGCAAAGCGTTGGTTGCCGGTACCGCCGCCACCGCGGCCATCGGCCAATCGATAAGAGCCTGCCGAGTGCCAGGCCATACGAATCATTAGACCGCCGTAGTGACCCCAGTCAGCCGGCCACCAGTCCTGGCTGTCTGTCATCAGGTCTTTAAGGTCTTGCTTTAATTCTTCCAGATCGATTTTTTTAAATTCTTCAGCGTAATTAAAATCCTCGTCCATTGGATTTGCTTTTCTGTCGTGCTGCCGCAGAATTTCCAGTTTTAGCGCGTTCGGCCACCAATGGGTATTGCTTTTGCCTTCATTGGTCATGCTCCCGTGCATGATTGGGCATTTACCTGCACTCATATGATTCCTTCCTTTGTTGTTTAAATCGTTGTCTAAAATTCGTTGATGCTGACGATTAGCTACGTCAGTAAACCGTAATTAGATTTATAACAGCTGCTAAGCAATTGACCAAAGTAATTAAAGCGGTCGTTTTAATCGACTCAAGCGATGGATGAGTCAACGACAACGACTTCAGCGATGAACTCCGGCGCTGGCATCCACACGACCGCATGCTGATCAAACCCTCTGGCCAACACACTTAACGCCTCCATCGATAAATTAGCAACCAAAAACCCTATTTCATCGGGCCATTGTTGATTTGGATCCTGTGCCACACTGGTCGCCATGATGTCAGCGCCGGGCACCGCATGGATTGCCGTTCGCAGGCGTTGGTGTGCAGCGGCATTAACCGCGTCGGAAACCCTATGACTGCGCGGGTTATAACCGGTAATGATACTGAGCGACCGAATAGCTGTTGCGCTTTTAAGTAGCGCACGCGCCGACTGACCGATGCGAACCGTAACCGGCGGTTGAGTGTCGATAACATAGTTGGTGGCTTGATAAGCCTGCATCAGCTGTTTATCCATTACCTATAACTCCGAACATTTATCACCGTTAGTTCGGTGATTATTTGTAAAAAATCGGTAAGACTCATTGGACAACGCCCACTTTCGCCTAAACTCAATGAGGCATAGCGGTAAAGTGTCATCCTTAAATAAGGCGAAACATGCGCGTTCAACAACGGTCAATCATTGTACTTTTTGTGCTCTCCTTGAGCTCGTGCGAGTTTCCGCGCGCGGCCGAGGATTATCTGCATAAGCTTGAACAACTGGCAAACAAAATTGAACAACTGGCCGACCAGCAGCGCATCTGTATGAGTGCCATTACCAAACTTGAACAACGCTACGATTATCTGGCTCCGGGCAAAAACAGTTACCTCGAATTTGACTTTACCGATCAGGAAGCGGAACGCTTCGAGCAGCTCAACCGCCGCATCGAACAGGCCAATCGGAAAATTGTTCAAAAAGGCAACGCTGACTGTTAAATGGGCTAGCGCTTTGTAAAAAATTCATTGAGATCTATCGGTCCCCCTCTATACTGAATTTGTAAACCTATGTAATCTATTTAGAATAGTTTGCGTAGTATTGTTTACACTTATTACAAAGGGGATAAGGAATGACCAAAAAAGAAGAAGAAGTGCTCGCCGGAGAAAAAGATCTGGAGCGCGAGCGCCAGGCAAATGACCCCATGATTCCGGACGGTGAGGTCAATCCCATCAACACTGACTACCAAGTAGGACAAGACAACGTAGTGATGAAAATCGGTCCGTTTGGACTGGACTTTCATAACCGAGTTTTCGCCATTTCCGGTTTAGCCATTGTCGCGTTCGTGTTGCTGACACTGATGTTTCAGAACAGCGCCGAACCGATGTTTACCGGCATGCGCAACTGGTTAACCGGTAACCTTGACTGGTTCTTTATTATTGCCGCCAATATTTTTGTCATCCTCGCTATCGTATTGATATTTACACCGCTAGGACGCGTGCGACTGGGTGGTACTGAAGCGACGCCGGACTTCTCATACCTTGGCTGGTTTTCGATGCTGTTTGCCGCCGGTATGGGTATTGGTCTGATGTTTTACGGTGTCTCCGAACCGATGTCGCATTTTAGTACGGCATTGGGCGGCACCAGTATGGAAGGCGGTGTGCGCACCGACTGGGCGCCACTTGGCGGTGCCGGCGGTAATGAAGCCGAAGCAATGCGGCTGGGCATGGCGGCCACCATTTTCCACTGGGCACTGCACCCGTGGGCCATTTATGCCATTTTGGCGTTAGGACTGGCATTGTTCTCGTTCAACAAAGGTCTGCCGCTGACCATCCGCTCAATTTTTTATCCGATTCTGGGTGAGCGCGTATGGGGCTGGCCTGGTCACATCGTTGACATCATTGCCATCTTAGCAACGCTGTTTGGCCTCGCGACATCGCTTGGTTTGGGGGCATCGCAAGCCGCCGCCGGTCTTAACTTCCTGTTTGACCTGCCAAAAGGTGAAACCACTCAGGTATTACTGGTTATTGGTATTACCGCGGTTGCACTGATGTCTGTATTGGCTGGTCTTGAAGCCGGTGTTCAACGTCTGTCGCAAGCCAACATGCTATTGGCGGCGCTACTGATGTTGTTCGTCATCATTGTCGGCCCTACCGTTGCCATTTTCACGGGCTTCTTTAACAACCTGGGCGCGTATTTAGTCGAGTTGCCGGCACTGTCAAACCCATTCGGCCGGGAAGATAAGAACTTTGTCACCGGTTGGACGGCCTTCTATTGGGCGTGGTGGATTGCATGGTCACCGTTTGTCGGTATGTTTATCGCGCGGGTTTCACGTGGTCGTACCGTGCGTGAGTTCCTGATATCGGTGTTGATCATTCCATCGGTTGCCTGTGTCTTCTGGATGACCGTGTTCGGTACCGCAGCCATGGATCAATTCCTGGCCGGCGCGAAAGAAATTGCTGATGCAGAACTGGCATTGCAATTGTTCGTCATGCTTGAGGGATTACCGTGGACCGGTATTACGTCGTTCATCGGTATCATTCTGGTCATGGTGTTCTTTATCACCTCGTCGGATTCTGGTTCACTGGTGATTGATACCATCAGTGCCGGTGGTAAAGTTGAAGCACCAGTACCACAACGCGTGTTCTGGTGTACTTTTGAAGGTCTGGTAGCCATTGCCCTCATCCTCGGTGGTGGACTGGTTGCCTTACAAGCCATGGCCGTGTCAGCGGGCTTGCCATTCACCATTGTGTTATTGGTCTCCTGTTTTGCGGTTGTTCAGGGCTTGCGTTCTGAACCGCGAGTTGGTAAAACCAGCAAATAATCGAAAAAAGCGACACCCAGCGTTGGGTGTCGCACCTACTTAAGGTGCTTATATGGAAGCTGAGCACGTCGAAATCCTCAATTTTCTACGCCGATTTCCACCCTTTAATGAACTGCCCGAAGAAGAACTCAGCATTGTCGCTCAGCACACCAGCGTCGGCTACTTCAAAGCAGGAACACAGATACTGGAGTTCAATCAGCTGATTGACTCTTTGCATGTGATTCGCAGCGGTTCCATCGAAACCTATCAACGCAATGGCGAGTTATTTAACCGACTCACCGAGGGCGGTTTTTTTGGTGAAGCCGGGCTACTGCGTAAAGGGCGTGTCCGCTATCCGGTGAAAACCATTGAAGACACGTTAATCTACTACATTCCCGGCGAGCTGTTTAATCGCCTATACGACCAATACGATGCCTTTGCCGATGCCGTCGAGGTGGAAGAGCACCGTCGTGTCAGCCATGCCGTAAAGGAGCGTGAAAGCCGCAACAGTTTGCTCTCTGCCCGTGTCGAAAAGCTCATTGGTCGTGAACCGGTAGCGATCGATAAAAGTGCCTCTATTCGCGAAGCCGCTGTCAAAATGACCGACGAAAAAGTGTCATCACTGCTCATCTACGATGAGACTCAGCGCGATAAGCCGGTAGGTATCATTACCGACAAAGATCTGCGCAAACGCGTGCTTGCCAGTGACAAGGATCCTGCCGCGCCAGTCGCTGACATTATGTCCAGCGATTTGGTTTTCGTACAGCACGACCAACGGGTATTTGAAGCCCTGTTGACCATGCTGCGCACTAACTTACACCATTTACCGGTGCTTAACCGCAGCAAGGTCGCTGGGGTTATCGCCTTGTCCGACGTTGCCCGGCATGAATCGCAAAGCAGTCTATTTGTGGTATCCAGTATCTTCAAACAAAACAGTATTGAAGAGCTGTCGCAACTGGTTCCGGACGTGCACAGAAGTTTTGTGCGGATGGTCGAGGAAGATGCCAATTCGCGCATGATCGGCTCTGCCATGGCAACCATTGGCCGTAGTTTTAAACAACGCCTGCTGGAACTGGCGGAGCAGGAATACGGCCCTCCGCCGGTGCCCTACTGTTTTCTCGCGTTAGGTTCAATGGCCCGCGATGAACAAACGGTGGTGACCGATCAGGACAACGCCATGATTTTGGACGACCGGTTCGATCCCATCGAGCATGACGAGTATTTCCTGAATATCGCACAGTTCGTCTCCGACGGCCTCAATGCCTGCGGCTACACTTATTGTACCGGTGATATCATGGCGACCAACCGTGAATGGCGGCAGCCGCTCTCGCATTGGAAGCGTTATTTCACGGATTGGATTGAGAATCCGTCGCCGAAGAAGTTATTGCATTCTTCAATTTTCTTTGACTTAGACGGCGTCCATGGTGAAACCCAGTTCGCTGATGCATTAAACCGTTTAATTCGCGAGAAAGCACCGCGCAACAAACGCTTCCTCGGCTCAATGGCGAGAAACGCATTGAACCGTACCCCCCCCCTCGGCTTTTTCAAAGATTTTGTCATGGAAAAGGACGGTAAACACCGCGACAGCATCAACACCAAACGTCGTGGAACCGGCCCGGTCGCGGATTTGATTCGGGTGCATGCACTGGCGATTGGCTCAGCCCAGCGCAACTCGTTCGCTCGTCTCGAAGACATTGTGAAAGCCAATATTTTACCCAAAGGCCGGGGCCCGGATTTGCGCGATGCGCTGGAGTTAATTTCTATGGTACGCATTCGCCATCAGGCGCTGGCACTTGAAGCCGGTGAGATTCCCGACAATAACGTCGCACCGGAAGACCTGTCCGATTTTGAGCGGAAAAATCTCAAGGACGCCTTCCAAATTCTCAGTAATGCGCAAAAATACCTGCGTTATCGCTATTCGGGGAACTAATATGCTGTATTTAGCCCCACAAAAGGACAAACAGCATGACCGCCAGCCGTATAATTGGCCTAAACGCTTCGCTGATCTGGCTCAGCGCGCCAAACATCCGGCCTTAAAACGGTTTTATCAACAGGGTATCGCAGCCGCTGAAACACCGATCAAAGAGGTGCCAATGGTTGCGGTGGATTTCGAAACCACCGGTCTTGATCCCAGACAGCACGGCATCATCAGTATTGCCGTTATCCCAATGACGCAACAACGTATACACCTCAATGAAGCCCAACAATGGATTGTTAAACCGCGTCGTAGCCTTACCGAAGAGTCCATTACCATCCACGGTATTACCCACAGCGCCATTGCCGAAGCACCGGATCTCTCAAACATTATTGAACCGTTGCTGGAAGCCGTAGCCGGTAAAGTCTGGGTGGTGCATTACGCGGGCATCGAACGGCCATTTTTACAGGATGCTTTTGTCGAGCGCCTTAAGGAGACGATTCATTTCCCCGTCATCGACACCATGGCGATCGAAGCACGGTTTCACCGGACCCGGCTCAGCCTGTGGGATAAGATCACTGGTAAAAAGCCCGCCTCTATTCGACTGGCCGACAGCCGTGACCGTTATAACCTGCCATTTTACGCGCCACACGACGCCCTGACTGATGCCTTAGCCTGTGGCGAATTATTGCAGGCACAAATTGCCCACCATTACGACGCCGACACCCCACTCGGCCAGATTTGGTTACCCTAGTCTATACCTCCCTGGGATTACCCAAGAAACCTAAGTGACGCATTGAGATACCCTGTTGTATCCTATGGGGTCATTTAGTAACGCCAGAGCAAGAGGGACTATGAACTGGTTACGAAATCTTTCCATGCGCAATAAACTGCTACTGTTGGTATTGCCCACCCTGTTGCTTATGATCATTCTGGCCGCAAGCAATGTACTAACCACTTACAACCGTTACCAGGAAGCACAAACCGTCGAGCGCTTTGCCGATCTTACGGTGGCCAGCGCACCGGTGATTACCGCATTACAACGCGAGCGCGGCTTAAGCGCATTGACCATGGCGTCCGGCTTTGCCAGTGATAACGTCCAACAGTTGCGACAGCAACGCCAGCAGACTCGCGACGCCATCCAGCAGTTTATCGCCAGTGCACGACAAATAGCGCAGACGCTGGACTTAACCCCACAAACCCAGGCGCGTATCGATAAGTTACAAACCATCGCCCTTGATGACTGGCGCCGTCAAATCGACAGTGGTTCCATGCAACGCTCTGCCATGCTGCGTAACTACACTCAGCTGATCAGTTCCGTCATGGGTCTGATTGATGACGTTGTCAGCGCGTCAACGGACGCTCAGGTCGTCCGCCAACTGAGTATTTATTCGTTAATTGCCAACGCTGCCGAATCAGCCGGCCGGGAGCGCGCCAGTATTGCTGCGTACCTGGCGGGAAAACAATTTACCATTGACCACCTGACCGATTTGCAACACTATGCCGGTCAACAACAGGCGCTCATCGATAATGCCTATTACATCGCGAACGCCGAGTTACAGCAGACGATTGATGCACTGAGAACGTCGGCAGAACTTAACGCCGTGAATCAGCTCCGCGCGCAGCTCACCGATCGTCAGGTTTTTGAGCGTGTCGACAGCCGCCAGTGGTTTGACGCCAGCACCCGTTATATTTCGTTAATACACAGCAAAAATCAGCAGGTTCTCGCCAGTGTCAGCGCTCAGGTCAAGCAAACCGGCGAACAGACGCTGCAGTCATTGGTGATTATGTCGCTGCTGACCGTCACCGTCATCCTGGTGATTATTGCGCTAACGGTATTAATTCTGCGTGGTATCTACAGCCAGGTGTCGGAACTACTGCGCGGTATCGATTTCGTCATGACTCACAAGGATTTGCGTCGTCGCGTGGACAGTAAAAGCGCAGACGAGCTCGGCCGGATCGGTAAAGCATTTAACGAGTTGCTGGCTAAATTCAGCGATTCGCTGCAGAAAATTGACCAAATGAGTGTTCAGCTTGCCACCGCGACCGAGGAAACCAGTTCGACAGCGGAACAAAATGCCGAACAAATTGGCAAACAGCAAAAGCAGATTGAACAGGTTGCGACCGCGACCGAAGAAATGAGTACGACAGCAGAAGAGATCAGTGAACACATCCAACGCGTTGCTGATGCGGCGGACAATTCACTGCAGAGTAAAGAAAAAGGCGCTGCCGCAGTGCGCGAAAGCATCACATCAGTACGCGCGCTGGCACAGGCCATCGGCCATGTCGGAGAGGTCATTACGCAATTACAAACCCGTAGCGTTGATATCAACCGCGTCATCGATGTGATTAACAATGTGGCTGAACAAACCAATCTACTGGCCCTCAATGCGGCCATTGAAGCGGCCCGAGCCGGTGAACATGGTCGTGGTTTTGCGGTGGTTGCGGACGAGGTACGACAGTTAGCCAGCCAGACCCGTAACTCAACCAACGAGATTGCTGAGATGTTAGCAAGCTTCCGTTCACTGTCGGACAACGCTTATGACAGCGTTAACCAAAGCCAGTCAATTGCACAGGCAACCGAGGAGCAGGCTCGCGAACTGGATAATGCGTTCCAGATTATTGCCGCCGACATCACCAGTATTTCCGAGATGTCCACGCAGATCGCGACCGCCTCGGAAGAGCAAGTTGCGGTCACTAAAGACATTGCCAATAACATGGAATCGGTCAATGAGGTGTCGTTACTGACCTTAACCGGATCTCAGGAAATTCAGGCAGTCACCCAGGATCAGGCCAAAGCCGCCCGCACCCTGCAGGATTTGGCGATGGAGTTTAAAACGGCCGACGCTTAAACCATTTTTATTTGCGAGCGCCCGGCGGCCTTAGCCTCATAGAGTGCATCGTCGGCGACTCGCATGAGTTGTTTTAAAGGGGTATTGGCATGACCACAGGTAACACCAATACTTGTTGTACACCTAAGTATGTCGCTAAAATAAACGGCTCTGACTTCGCTCACCAGTTTATAGACCTGCCGTGCAAACCGTTCCGCCTGTTGCGGCTGGTTTAACCTAAACACAATCGCAAACTCTTCTCCGCCCATCCGACTAATGACCGTTTTATCATCGGCCAACCCCTTGAGTTCTCGACCAATAGCCGCCAACAACTCATCACCAGCCTCGTGCCCATAGTTATCATTAATGTCTTTAAAATAATCCAAATCGAGTATCATTAAGCCGAGTAGCGCATCCACCGGTAAGCTTTTTCGGAGGTTTTCAGCGTAGAGAAAAAACGCATGGCGATTAAATAATTTAGTCAGGCTATCCTGTTCTGCTAAGATTTTTAATTCATCTCGCGCCTGCTCAAGTTCTACTTCCATTTGCTTGCGCACACTAATATCAGTAGCAACCTCGAGTCGAACGAGCCGACCATCATGCCACCTAATTAAACGATCCCTGCATTGATACCAACAACCGTTGCGCGTGTTTTTAAACTCCCATAAATAGGTATCGCCGTTTTTCGGCAATAACGCGTTTGTGCAAAAGTCACACGGACTTTGTTGATCTCTCTGGAGTACTTGATAACACCGCTTGCCTTTAACCGCGGCAAAACTATCGACCTTTCCGATATGAGTTAACGCATACTGATTCATATAAAGCAATTCGTGGGTTTCAATATCGGCTACATAAACCACTGCATCTAAGTTATCGAGTATATTTTCAAGGTCTGACTGTTCAGTATTTACCGCAATTTGCATAAATTATTCGTAAAATCAGTGGTATCTTTGTAAGGTTCATGTCAGCGTTTAATTTCGCACAAAGTCGATAAAATAACTACTAGCTAATGGTCTAACTATGAAACATATTGTTTTAACGTCAATTATCGTCGCCGTGGTTATAACACTCGACACCGGTAACGTCGCGGCTCAACAGGTGGTAAAACCGGCTCCACGAGTGACGACTCAAGCACAGGCCGATTTTTTTGCGGCGATTAATCAACATTGTGGTAAAGCATTTGCCGGCGAAGTGACGGTCGATACGCCGGCCAGTGACGGCTTTGAAGGCCCGCTCATTATGCACGTGCGCAAATGTGGTGACCAACGCATTGAAATTCCGTTTCACGTTGGTGATGATCATTCGCGCACCTGGATCCTCACGCAAACCGGTTCCGGCATCAGTCTAAAGCACGACCACCGTCAGCCCGACGGTAATTACGATCCGCTGACCATGTACGGGGGTCATACGGTTGAGCGCGGCTACGCGAGCGCTCAATCGTTCCCGGCTGATGCTTATTCAAAAGAGCTGTTTATTGAACTGGGCGCACCGGAATCCAACCGTAATATTTGGCAAATGTACATTGCAGAAGATACCTTCACCTATCGGCTGATCCGTGAGGGGCGGGAATTCCGGGTCGATTTTGATTTGACCGCACCGGTCGATACACCACCTACGCCATGGGGTTACGCTGACTGAACATTATGGTGGGTTACTTTATTCTATCCTGCCAATGCGTATTTTTATTATCACGCTCCTCGCGTTCCATCAGCAGCAGTGTGAGATAAATTTTTGTCGGTAGCGAGAGAATAATCCCGACCGCATTCATAGCAGCACCCAGAATGTAACCACGAAAATCAATGTTGTCATTGCCAAACGTGACAATAAGTACAACATGACCCAGTAAAATCAGAGTGATACCGGTAATCATTGCTGTTTTCAGTAGTTTTATCTGGGTGCTTTGTTGCATTATTTTTTCATCAATACTCCGAATGGTCGCGCCAGAGCGCGACCTAGAGTACGTCACCGGGTATGCGCACATGGCCTTCCATCAATACCCGCGCGCTGCGGCTCATGATGGCTTTAACGGCTGTCCACTGCCCGTTGACCTGTTTACATTCCGCGCCAACCTGCAGCGTGCCCGACGGATGACCAAAATTAACCAGGGTACGATCGCCACCACCGGCGGCCAGATTAACCGTGGTTCCGGGTATTGCTGCGGCTGTGCCAATGGCTACAGCAGCGGTGCCCATCATCGCATGATGCAATTTGCCCATCGACATGGCACGCACCAGTAAGTCAATTTCGTTCGCTTCGACGACCTTGCCACTGGATGCGGCATAGCCTTTCGGTGGTGCGACAAACGCCACTTTCGGTGTGTGCTGCCGCGCCGCTGCCTCACTGACGTCGTTAATCAGCCCCATTTTAACCGCACCATAAGCGCGAATGGTTTCAAAACGCTCCAGCGCAGCCTCATCACCATTAATGGCTTCCTGCAACTCAGTACCGCTGTAACCAATATCCTCGGCATTCAGGAAGATGGTCGGAATACCGGCATTAATCAGGGTCGCTTTGAGCTTACCGACACCCGGAACGTCCAACTCGTCGATCAAATTGCCGGTCGGAAACATCGACTCGCCGTCTGCTGACGGATCCATAAATTCAACCGCAATCTCGGCTGCCGGAAAGGTAACGCCGTCCAGTTCGAAATCACCGGTTTCCTGAACTTCACCGTTGCTGATCGGCACCTTATTGACGATGGTTTTACCGATATTGGCCTGCCAGATACGAACCTCACAGATACCGTTTTGAGGGATTTTATCCGCATCAATCAAACCGTTTGCAATGGCGAAAGGCCCCACTGCTGACGACAGATTGCCGCAGTTACCACTCCAGTCAACAAAGGGTTTATCAATGGATACCTGACCAAACAGATAGTCCACATCGTGCCCGGGTTGAGTGCTTTTTGAAACAATCACCGTTTTACTGGTGCTTGAGGTGGCTCCGCCCATGCCGTCGGTGTGTTTAGCGTAAGGATCCGGACTGCCGATCACCCGCAACAACACCGCATCACGGGCCGCACCCGGTTGCTGCGCTGCTTCGGGAAGATCCTGCAGCCGAAAGAATACGCCCTTGGAAGTACCGCCACGCATATAGGTGGCGGGAATCTTAATTTGCGGTTTATGTGCCATACGACGACTCCTTAAACAGCCTCGGCTTCTAAAAAGTCCTGGGCAAAGCGCTGCAGAACACCACCGGCTTCGTAGATAGAAACCTCTTCTTTGGTGTCCAGACGGCATTGAACCGGCACCTCCAACTGCTCGCCATTGGCACGATGAATAACCAAGGTCAATTCGGCACCGGCGGCAGGCGTGCCTTTCACATCAAAGGTTTCGGTTCCGTCGATGTTCAGCGTTTTACGTGTGGTACCCGCTTCGAACTGCAACGGTAGAACGCCCATACCAATCAGGTTGGTACGATGGATCCGTTCGAAGCCTTCCGCCACAATCACCTCGACGCCGGCCAGGCGTACACCTTTCGCCGCCCAGTCCCGTGAGGAACCCTGGCCATAATCGGCACCGGCAACAATGATCAGCGGTTGCTTCTTCTCCATATAGTGCTCAATGGCTTCCCACATACGCACCACTTGGCCTTCCGGCTCGATCCGCGCCAGCGAGCCCTGTATCACCTCGCCGTTCTCATCGCGAACCATTTCGTTAAACAGCTTCGGATTCGCGAAGGTTGCGCGCTGTGCGGTCAAGTGATCGCCACGGTGGGTGGCGTAGGAGTTAAAGTCTTCTTCCGGCACACCCATTTTCGCCAGGTATTCTCCGGCGGCGCTGTCGGCCATGATGGCATTCGACGGCGACAAGTGATCGGTGGTGATATTATCACCCAGTACCGCTAACGGTCTCAGTCCTTTCAGCGTGTTCTCACTGACAAATTCACCTTCCCAGTATGGCGGCCGGCGAATATAGGTGCTCATTGGACGCCAGTCGTACAGTGGGTTGCTCTTATCACCGTAGTCCACGCTCAGGTTAAACATCGGGTCATAAACTTTGCGGAACTGCTCCGGCTTAACGCTTTGTTTGACGATTTGGTCAATTTCTTCATCGCTTGGCCAAATATCTTTCAGCGTCACCGGATTGCCATCGGGATCATAGCCCAGAACGTCTTTTTCGATATCAAAGCGAATGGTTCCGGCAATGGCGTAGGCGACCACCAAGGGTGGTGAAGCCAGGAAAGCCTGTTTGGCATACGGGTGAATACGGCCGTCAAAGTTCCGGTTACCCGACAGCACTGCCGTCGAGAACAAGTCACGGTCGATGATTTCCTGTTGGATGTTCGGATCCAACGCCCCACTCATACCATTACACGTGGTACAGGCAAACGCGACCACGCCAAAGCCCAGACTCTCCAGCTCAGGTAGCAGCTCCGCTTCTTCCAGGTACATTTTTACGGTTTTCGAACCCGGTGCTAACGAGGATTTTACCCACGGTTTACGGGTTAGTCCCAGCTTATTGGCGTTGCGGGCAATAAGGCCAGCCGCAATCATATTACGAGGGTTACTGGTATTGGTACAGCTGGTGATCGCCGCAATGATAACGGCACCATCAGGCATTTTACCGTCTTCGGGCTGCTCGATGTGCTTGGCAACGCCACGAGCACTTAATTCAGCCGCCGGCAACAACGCGTGCGGGTTCGACGGTCCGGCCAGATTACGTTCAACCTTCGACAGGTCAAAACGCAGCACACGTTCGTACTCAACATGCTTCAGGCTGTCACTCCACAGACCCGTTTCTTTCGCAAATTTCTCAACCAGCGCAACCTGGTCATCATCACGACCCGTCAGTTTCAGGTAATCAATGGTCTGCTCGTCGATATAGAACATCGCCGCCGTTGCACCGTACTCCGGGGTCATATTGGAGATGGTTGCACGATCACCAACCGTCAGTGCGTCAGCACCCTCTCCAAAGAATTCCAGGTAGGCACCCACCACGCGCTCGCGGCGCAAGAACTCCGTTAATGCCAATACCAAGTCGGTACCGGTGATGCCCGGACGTAACTTGCCGGTTAATTCGACACCGACGATGTCCGGCAGGCGCATGTAGGATGCGCGGCCAAGCATCACGCTTTCAGCTTCTAAGCCGCCAACACCGACCGAAATCACGCCCAGCGCATCCACCATCGGGGTGTGGCTGTCTGTACCAACACAGGTGTCGACAAACGCGACGTTATCGCGAACTTGCACCACCGGCGACATCTTCTCCAGGTTGATCTGGTGCATGATGCCGTTACCGGGCGGAATAACATCCACGTTTTTAAACGCGGTTTTGGTCCAGTTAATAAAATGAAAACGGTCGTCGTTACGGCGGTCTTCAATCGCACGGTTCTTTTCAAAGGCGTCTTTTTCAAAACCGGCGTGTTCAACCGCGAGCGAGTGGTCGACGATCAACTGCGTCGGTACTACCGGGTTCACTTTGGCCGGATCACCGCCCTTCTCAGCGATGGCATCACGCAGACCGGCCAAATCCACCAACGCCGTCTGACCTAAAATGTCATGACAAACAACGCGTGCCGGAAACCATGGAAAATCATGTTCGCGTTTACGATAAATTAACTGCTCGAGGGATTGTGTCAAAATTTCCGGTGGACAACGACGCACCAGATTTTCTGCTAACACCCGCGACGTATAAGGCAATTTATCGTAGGCGCCGGGTTCAATCGCTTCAACGGCTGCCCGAGTATCGAAATACTCGAGCGTGGTACCGTTTAGCGTTTTACGGTATTCAGAATTCATACAACTCTACCTGTTTGTTAACAGCAAATTAGCGATCGCCGATGGCCGGCACCGGACGGGCTTCTGGCCCCGTGTAGTCCGCTGATGGACGGATGATACGGTTGTTGGCGCGCTGTTCTTTTACGTGCGCGGTCCAGCCGGTCACTCGTGACATAACAAAGATAGGGGTAAACAGTTTGGTTGGAATGCCCATGTAGTTGTAGGCTGAGGCATGGAAGAAATCCGCATTCGGGAACAGTTTCTTCTCGCGCCACATCACTTCTTCACAACGCACAGACACATCGTACAGACGGCTGTCGCCAACTTCTTCAGACAGTTTCTTCGACCACGCTTTTATGATGTCATTGCGAGGGTCGAATTCACGGTAGATGGCATGACCGAAGCCCATGATTTTTTCTTTACGCTCCAGCATCCCCATCAGGGTTTTTTCAGCATCGTCAGCATCTTTCATGTTTTCGATCAGTTCCATCGCGGCTTCGTTTGCACCACCGTGCAAAGGTCCACGCAAGGAACCGATGGCTCCGGTCACACAAGAATGGATATCCGACAGCGTTGATGCACATACGCGCGCGGTAAAGGTTGATGCATTAAACTCATGCTCTGCATAAAGAATCAACGAGGTGTTCATGACGTCGGCGTGCAACTGAGACGGTGCTTTGTCGTGCAACAGACGCAGGAAATGTGCGCCAATAGAATCTTCTTCTGAGTCCGTGTCGATACGTACGCCGTCGTGGGTAAAACGGTACCAATACAGGACGATGCCAGGGAACGTCGCCAGCATGCGTTCAATATGGTCATCCGCCTGATCGAAGCTGGTTTCGGTTTCTAAGTTACCCAGCATCGAGCAACCGGTACGCATGACGTCCATCGGGTGGGCTGTTTTCGGAATCCGCTCAAGCACGTCTTTCACTTCTTGCGGTAACACACGCAGCGATTTCAAACGCTTGCGGTATTCATCTAACTGTGACTGAGTCGGCAGTTCGCCTTTGGCCAGAAGATAAGCAACTTCTTCAAAGCTGACCTTTTCTGCCAGTTCTTTGATGTCGTAACCACGGTAGGTTAAGCCAGAGCCGGTTTTACCGACAGTACATAATGCGGTTTCGCCTGCTGATTGTCCGCGCAAACCTGCGCCACTGAGTTTTTTATCTGCCATGATTTGATTCCTTCTTAATTTGTTATTGATGCTTGCGCCAAAGGCGCAAGCATCACTAGCTTATCGGGTGACTTATTTTTTAAATAACTGGTCGAGTTTTTGCTCGAAGTCATGATAGTTCAAGAAGTCGTAAAGTTCGGCACGCGTCTGCATGTCGTCCACCACGGCTTTCTGATCGCCGTGCTCTAAAATACTATTGTAGACATTCAGCGCGGCTTTGTTCATCGCGCGGAAAGCACTCAGCGGATACAACACGATTTCGACACCGACCTCTGCCAATTCCTGTTTATTAAACAGCGGCGTTGCACCAAATTCTGTAATGTTAGCAAGCACCGGCACATCCAGTGCGTCGGTGAAGGCTTTATACTGATCCAGCGTATGCACCGCTTCCGCAAAAATGGCGTCAGCCCCGGCTTCGACACAAGCTTGTGCACGTTCAATAGCTGCTTCAAGGCCTTGTTGTTGTAACGCGTCGGTACGCGCCATGATCAAAAACTGATCATCAATACGGGCATCCACCGCCGCTTTGACGCGATCAACCATTTCTTCTTGAGTTACGATTTCTTTGTTCGGGCGGTGACCGCAACGCTTCTGCGCGACCTGGTCTTCAATATGGAAACCCGCAGCACCGGCTCGTGTCATTTCTTTCACCGTGCGGGCAATATTAAACGCACCACCCCAGCCGGTGTCAGCATCAACTAACAACGGTAAATCACTGGCTCCGGTGATACGACGAATGTCTTCACACACATCGTTCAATGAAGTCATCCCCAGATCCGGTAAGCCGAAAGACGCATTGGCAACACCGGCACCGGACAGATAAAGCGCCTTATGACCGACTTTTTCTGCCATCATCGCTGTGTACGCGTTGATGGTACCAACGATCTGCAATGGCTTCTCATCGGCGATAGCGCGGCGCAATTTGGCGCCTGGACTGTGTAGTTGAGTCATGATACTTCCTTATGTGCTGATAGTTTTTGTTCAATGTTTTGACGTGACGCGCTAATGTGTCGGCGCATCAATAAATCGGCAAGCTCGCCATCTCGGTTGGCGATGGCGTTAATGATCGCTTTGTGCTCATCAAAGGCTCGTGACACACGTGGCCCATTCATGCCCAGTTGTACCCGGTACATACGCACCAAAAAATACAACTCATCACAGAGCATGTTGATGAGGTACTGATTCTTGCTCGCTAAGATGACGCGATAATGAAAATCGACATCACCCGCTTCCTGATAATAACTTTCACCCTCACGCACTCGCTGACTGGCCAGATGTTGCTCGAGTAATTTGGACAACGCCTCAATTTCTTCGTCCGCCATCCGCTCCGCGGCCAAACGACAGGCTAACCCTTCCAGTTCTTCACGTATTTGATAAAGCGCAATTAAGCCGTCATACGTTAGCGTAACAACACGGGCTCCGGCATTGGGTGTGCGTTCTACCAGGTGGCAGCGTTCCAGTCGCGCAAGCGCTTCTCGTAACGGCGCGCGGCTGACGTTAAACTGCTTGGCCAGTCCGGTTTCGGTAATTTTACTCCCGGCCGGCAGTTCGCCTTCTACGATAGCCTGTTGCACCGCGAGTAATACGCGATCGGCCGATGTCACCGGCTGATTCAGGTGGTGTTGTGGATCGTATACGAGATTCATGTTTGACGTCTGCCACCTTGCTTGTCGACAATAAGTATAAAGAATAGCCTTAATGACGGTTGATTTCAATCGCACTCCACAAGATTGTCGACAATTAAGAAGAATTGTCAGTATCAAACAACACGCCGCTTGTCGAACCCGCCGTTCAGTCGCATAGTATGCAACATCATCATTGGTTAACCACTTGTTAGGGATCGTTATGTTTGAATGGATTTATATGCCGGAGGCGTGGATTGCCCTTGCCACCCTGACCGCACTGGAAATCGTATTGGGTATCGATAACATTATTTTTATCTCCATTTTGGTTGGCCGTTTGCCGGAGTCGCAGCGTGACCGCGCCCGCACCATTGGCTTAACCCTGGCGATGGTATCGCGACTGTTGTTGCTGTTCTCACTGACCTGGATTATGACGCTGACACAACCCTTGTTCAGCGTGCTCGAACACGATATTTCCGGCCGCGATCTGATCTTGTTGTTGGGTGGTTTGTTCTTGTTGGCAAAGAGTACGCTCGAAATCCATCACGCCCTGGAAGGTCCGGAAGACAACAAACAATCGGTTGTGGGCGCATCCTTTGTGTCAATACTGCTACAAATCACGCTACTGGATATTGTCTTTTCACTGGATTCGGTCATTACCGCCGTTGGCCTCGCTGACCATTTAAGCGTGATGGTGATTGCTGTTGTCATTTCGGTAGCCATCATGTTGTTGGCTGCTAAGTCGGTTAGCCAATTTGTCGAACGCCACCCGACCATAAAAATGCTCGCGCTCAGCTTTCTTATCTTAATCGGTATGACGCTGGTCGGCGAAGGGCTCGGCTTTCATGTACCTAAAGGCTATGTGTATTTTGCCATGGCGTTTTCACTGGCTGTCGAAATGCTCAATATTAATGTGCGTAAGCGCCGTAAAGACGAGCAACCGGTGCACTTACGGAAAGCAATACCCGGTGACAAACAACTCAAAAACGATTGATTTCGTCGTTTCCGGTTCCAAAATCCGGCGCTGGCTAGTAAAGTAAGGCGTCATTTTTCGGCTCCTACTTTAGTCGAATACATTGCTAGTTAGTTAAATAGTTGTTTTTAAATAACAAATTGGATAACAAGAATGGATCCTAAAAATATCGTTGATAAGGATGCAAGTTTCTTCGGTCAGCCGGGCGGCTTGCAAACCTTGTTTTTCACGGAGATGTGGGAGCGCATGAGTTATTACGGCATGCGCGCGCTGTTAGTACTATTCATGACAGCCAGCCTGCAGGAAGGTGGTTTAGCCTTAACGGTTGCTTCTGCGACCGCTATTTACGGTTTATACACCGGTGCTGTTTACTTTATGGGGCTGCCGGGCGGCTGGATTGCTGACCGTTTGTTGGGTGGTCAACGCGCTACCTGGTATGGCGGCATCATCATCATGCTGGGTCACATCGTACTGGCGATTCCAAGCGAAGCCGGCTTTTTTATCGGTATGATCCTGGTGGTACTGGGTACCGGTCTGCTTAAGCCCAACATCACCGCGATGGTCGGCCAGCTATACAGCTCCGATGACGATCGTCGTGATGGCGGTTACACCCTGTACTACATGGGCATCAACATCGGCTCAATCATCGGTTATTTTGTTACCGGTTACCTACAGGAAACTGCCGGTTACCACTGGGGCTTTGGTGCAGCAGCCGTCGGTATGGCACTGGGTCTGATCCAGTACAAATTGACCCAACCAAAACTGAAAGGGGTTGGTGCCGAGCCACCGAAACCGTTGAGCCCTGCCGCCGCCAAACGCAGTTGGGGCATCATCGTTTCGTTGTTGATCATGCTTGCCGTGGTCACTTTCATGGCGCTGACTGATGCCATCGTGATCGACCCAACCGCGGTCGCTGAAAACGTTGCCATTATCTTTACGGTTATTTTCTTTGCCTATTACCTGAGCATTTTCGTGTTCGGCAAACTGACGCGCAGCGAGATGAAGCGTCTCGGAGCCTTGTTTTTGGTGTGTATTGCCTCAACCATGTTCTGGGCCGGTTTTGAGCAGGCAGGCTCTTCCTTTAACCTGTTCGCCCGTGATTTAACCGACCGCATGATTGGCGATTTTGAGATCCCGACGACTTGGTTCCAATCGCTTAACTCAATCTTCCTGGTCACCCTTTCGCCGTTCTTCGCAGCGCTTTGGATTAACTTAAGCAAGCGCATGATCAACCCGTCTTACGGCTTTAAGAGTGCTTTGGGTCTGATCATTATGGCAACGGGCTTTATCGTGATGTTTTTCGCGTCACAAGCGGCTGCCAGTGGCCTCAAGGTTGCGCCCTACTGGCTGGTTGCGGTTTACTTTATCCACACCGTGGGTGAATTATGCTTAAGCCCAGTTGCACTAAGTGCGGTCAGCAAACTGTCACCGAAACGGATGGCCGGTCAGCTGATGGGTGTGTTTGTGTTAACCTACGCCATGGGCAACGTCATTGCCGGCTTGTTGGCGGGTGGCCTCGACCCTGAAAACCCTCAGGCAATGCCTGAACTGTACTGGACCATTTTTGTGTTCGGAGTCAGTGTCGGTGCGGTGGTCTTTGTATTGGCGCTGTTTACCCGTAAATGGGAAAAACTGGCACCGGACGATGGTGAAGATGACCATCCGGGCGCCGTCATTGACGCGAATGAACCGGTCGGCAAACCTTAACGAGTTGACCCTCATCACGCAAAAGGCCAGCATCATGCTGGCCTTTTTTGTGCGTCGTTGATGCCGCCGGCTAGCGCGGTTACTTTTTAGCCGAAATATAAATAATGATCTGACCTTTAGCCACCAAGGTGCCGTCATCTCGACGTGCTTCTACCGTAATCGGTTGATCCCCGACTTGCCAGGTAGCAGGGGTGGCTGTCGCTTCCACCGTTACATCGGAAGTGGTTTTTGCCAGATACTCGACATTCATCCCCTTCGGCAACCAGCGTAACGAGGCAGGAATCGATGCTTCTGCCAGCGCCCCCATTGCCATTTCCATGCCATTACACACCGCAATGGCATGCACGGTACCAATATGATTTTGTACCGCTCGGCGTTTTTTAAAGGTCAATCGGCAATAATTGGGCCGTAACTCCTCGATATAGGGTTTAATCGACGCGAAGTACGGTGCTTTGCGCGCAAACATAACCGAAAACAACCATTTACCCGCCGGGTATTTGGTGCACTTGTGGTACAGCTTTAGCAAATAGTTATCGCTCATTGTTGCTCCATCACGACGGCATAATGTCGCAGGGTATGGTCATACGTTCATCGTCGCTTTCAAACGGGATGGTTCCGTGCCAGCAAAAGCTCGGAAAAATCACACACATTCCCGGTTGCGGACACACCGCCAGATCAATCGATTCTTCATCCCCCAGGTTAAGTGACGTCTGGCCAAACTTAATCCAGCCTTTGCGCTCGGGATCATCCTCACGAACGTCGTTGGGCACCGTCAGATAGGTACACATCGACAGCCAGCCCTGCGGATGAACGTGGTTGGTATGAAAGCCCTGACTCGATAACTTCACCGACCAGCTTCCACTGAAATGATAGCGACCGGTATGCCGGGCAGTCACCGGATGTTTGGTATCCGCAGGAAGGTTAGCGAGGTAATCATCAATGAACTGTTGCAAGCTCTCTTTATAGGCCTGAATAACCGGATCCTTCATCGACAATAACGCGCCGACCGTCTGCGTTCCCCCGCGAACCGATTGATCCAGCGGCTGATGTTCGGTTTTATGCAAAGCCTTAATGCGAGCGACCAGCCGTTCCCAAAACTGCTCCAGTGAATCATAGCCCGGCGGTGTTGGTAACTGCCCCACTTTGATGTAAGTGTCATAGTCATTTAAATAACCGGCTTTTTCGGTGTCCCCTTTTAGTTTCCAGCATAACCCTTTGAAGGCGTGCACTTCCTGATCCAACGGGCGATTTTCATGCGCCCGGTCCAGCAACGCCAACGCCTCATCGTAGCGCGCCTGACGCAGATACACATTGGCCAGGTCGATCAGATAACGAGGGTGTCGTGGTTGTTGTTGCACAGCCTGCTCTAGTTGCTCCTCAGCAGCTTTCAGATCGCCCGCTCGCAGGGCCATCGATCCTCGCATATGGATAAGACTGTGGGTGTTACCAAACTGATCCAAATAATCGTTTAGCAAACTATCGGCTTCTGATGTACGTTCTGCCCGGTAAAGATGTGAAAGATACGAATAGACTAAAGCAAGTGACTGTGGCTGTTTTGCCAACGACTGCTTAAATGAGCTCAGAAACTGAGCTTGCCGACCATGTTCCCAATAAAGCTTATTCAGCGCCTCGTGCGCCGGGACAAAGTCATTCTGCTGTTCAATCGCCTGCTGCATCAATTGTTCGGCATCATCAAGCTGTTCTTCGTCATAGGCAAGACAGCCAAGCTGAAATAACCGCTGCGCTTCGTTAAACTTCCCTTTCAGCGCTTGTTGGATGCTACGTGCCTGGTCAACCTCTTCGGCGTAACGATGCACCAGTGCCTTGTTGAAAAGTAACGTCGGTTCATCAGGCCACTGCCGCAGCGCCTCCGTGAACGTCTGCTGCGCTTGCGGATAGAGCTTGTATTCAAGTTCGGCGCGACCTTTTAGAATCCATGCCTTCAGATAGTCGCTTTTCAGCGCTAATGCCTTAGCTGCGGCATGTTTGGCCGCTAAATAATCCTGGCATTGATAGTGAACGGAAGCCAGGTTATACCAAGCGTCGATCAAACCGTCATTAAGTTTTAGCGCGCGCAGATAATATTGCTTAGCTGCCCTCAACTGCTGACTCGACTGCAAAAAGTTTGCAAAATTGGACAACACAGACGGTTGATTAGGGTTAATTGCCAGGCTGCGCTCGAAGTAATCCAGCGCCCGACCCGGATCGGACTGTTTCGTCGCTAGCGCGAGTAAATGCAAAATATCAGGGTGATTGGGTGACTGTTGATCCAGCTGCGAAGCAATGCGTTCAGCTTGTGCAAATTGCATCTGTTGCAGCGCAGCAACGGCTTGTTGAAACTGCTGTGCTAATTGAGACATAGAGAAATTGTTATCGTTGTCGTGACTTCTTGTTAACAATAACATAATTTCTACAAAAAAAGGGGCAGTAAAACTGCCCCTCTTGTTACGTCATTTTCGGCAACCCAGTTACAGGCTCGCCAACGCCTCGTTCAATACCTTACAAGGACGCATTGCAGCCGATACTTTTTCCGGGTTTGGCTGGTAGTAACCACCGATATCGACTTTAACGCCCTGAACACCATTCAGCTCGTCGATGATCGCCTGCTCGTTAGCGGCTAACTGATCAAACAATTTACCGAATCGTTCTTTCAGCTCGGCATCATCATTTTGATTCGCCAACGCTTCAGCCCAATACATCGCCAGATAGAAGTGCGAACCACGGTTATCAATCTCACCCACCTTACGAGACGGTGATTTGTTCTCTTCCAGGAACTTCGCCGTAGCTACATCAAGACTGTCTGCCAGAATTTGCGCACGTTGATTATCAAACGTACGGCTTAGGTGCTCCAGCGATGCCGCCAATGCCAGGAATTCACCCAGTGAATCCCAACGCAGGTGATTCTCTTCAACAAACTGTTGCACGTGCTTCGGTGCTGAACCGCCGGCACCCGTTTCGAACAGACCACCACCGTTCATTAACGGCACAATCGATAACATTTTAGCCGAGGTACCCAGCTCTAAAATCGGGAACAAATCGGTCAGGTAATCACGCAGTACGTTACCGGTAACAGAAATGGTGTCTTTACCCTCTTTCACGCGTTGCAGTGTATGACGCGTGGCTTCAACCGGAGCCATAATCTGGATATCCAGGCCATCGGTATCGTGCTCTTTCAGATAAGCTTCAACTTTCTTGATCAACTGAGCATCGTGAGCGCGATTGCTGTCCAACCAGAATACCGCAGGCATACCGCTTAAGCGTGAACGGTTCACCGCTAGCTTAACCCAGTCGCGAATCGGTGCGTCTTTCACCTGACACATACGCCAGATATCACCCTGACTTACATTGTGTTCAAACACCACGTCGCCAGCCTGGTTTAGGACTTTCACCACACCGTCAGCAGGAATTTCAAAGGTCTTATCGTGCGAACCGTATTCTTCGGCTTTTTGCGCCATCAAACCAACGTTCGGTACCGTGCCCATGGTCGCTGGATCAAACGCACCGTGTTCTTTACAGAAATTGATGGTTTCCTGATAAACACCGGCATAGCAACGATCAGGGATCATCGCTTTAGCGTCTTTCTGACCGCCGTCGGTGTCCCACATCTTACCTGAATCACGGATCATCGCCGGCATCGATGCATCGATGATGATGTCACTTGGAACGTGCAGGTTGGTGATACCTTTGTCTGAGTTGACCATCGCCAGTTCTGGCTGTTTTGCGTACACGGCATTTAAGTCAGCTTCGACAGCATCACGCTGTTCCGGCGTCAGTTTGTCCAGCTTGTTGTACAAATCGCCAATGCCGTTGCTTGGATCAAACTCGATGTCTTTCATCAAGTCAGCATGCTTTTCCAGTACGTCTTTAAAGTAAACACGAACCGCATGACCAAACATGATCGGATCAGATACTTTCATCATGGTTGCTTTTAAGTGCAACGACAACAGCACGCCCTGCTCTTTCGCCGCAGCCGTTTCTTTTTCAAAAAACGCCTGTAATTGCTTTTTGCTCATGACAGCAGCGTCAACCACTTCGCCGGCCAATACCGGCACCGCATTCTTCAATACCTGCTGTTGACCGTTGGCTTCCAGCACGATCTTAAAGGTATCGTCTTTAGCCGAGGTCAGCGACTGTTCACTGCTATAAAAATCACCATCGTTCATGTGTGCGACGTGAGACTGCGAGTCCTTTGACCAAGCGCCCATACGATGCGGGTGTTTTTTCGCATAGTTTTTAACCGCAGCTGGCGCACGGCGATCAGAATTACCTTCACGTAAAACTGGATTTACCGCACTGCCTTTCACTTTGTCGTAACGTGCACGAATGTCTTTTTCTTCGTCAGTTTGCGGGTCAAACGGAAAGTCTGGCAGTTTATAACCTTGTGCCTGTAACTCTTTGATGCAGGCTGTCATTTGCGGGATTGACGCACTGATGTTTGGCAGCTTGATGATGTTCGCTTCTGCGGTTTTCGCCATTTCGCCTAATTCCGCCAACGCGTCTGACTGACGTTGTTCTTCGGTCAGGTACTCGGGAAACTGCGAAATAATACGACCTGCCAAAGAAATATCACGGGTCTCTACGGCAACGCCGGCTGCCTTGGTGAAGGCTTTAATAACGGGCAACAGCGAGTAAGTTGCCAGGCGGGGTGCCTCGTCCGTTTCGGTATAAATAATCTTTGCTTTATCAGTCGACATAGTCATTCCTATTGATTGGACCAAAGTAAAAATCGTAAAAAAGTGGCGCAAATTATAGAGGATTTAAGGGTTAATTACCATTCACCCGTATTTTCCATCGACGCCCAAGGCTCTTGTGGCGCAAGATGTTCGCCTTCTTGCAGCAGCTCGATCGAGATATTATCCGGCGAGCGCACAAACGCCATATGACCGTCACGCGGCGGGCGATTAATGACCACGCCATTGTCCATCAGCCGTTGACACAACTCGTAAATATTCTCTACCCGAAAGGCTAAATGGCCAAAGTTGCGACCGCCATCATAGGTTTCCGGATCCCAGTTATAGGTCAGTTCGAGCAGCGGAGACTTGGTCTTCTCAGCCCGCTCTGCATCGTCGGGAGCGGCCAGAAAAACCAAAGTAAAACGGCCTTTCTCGTTATCTTTACGGTACATTTCTTTTAAACCGAGCAGATCACAATAAAAATGCAACGACTGCTCTAAGTCGTGAACGCGTACCATCGTGTGTAAATAACGCACAGTTTACTCCTTAAATTGTTCAATTCGCTTTACAGCTCCGCGTTGAATAAGATCAACACAAGCCTCAAATCCCGCTTGTCCGCCAAAATACGGATCCGGCACCTCTTCAGGTTCACTTCGATTATCGCGATGTAACGCCTGTAAAAACAATTCGACTTTATGCGCATGCTCAGGTGCGCATTGTTCTGCCAGTGACGTTAAGTGAGCGAAGTTTGACCCGTCCATCGCATAAATGTGATCAAACCGCTCGAAGTCGGTGGCGTTTACCTGTCGCCCCCTAAGCGCACTGATATCAATTCCCCGACTGAGCATTACCTGTTGCATGCGCGGATCTGGTGCTTCGCCGATGTGATAATCAGACGTCCCGGCCGAGTCCACATCAATCGGCAACCGGTGTTCCTTTATCAAGTGCCGGAAAAAGCCCTCGGCCGCCGGCGAGCGGCAAATATTACCCAGGCAGACCATTAATACGTTTTTCAACTTATTCGCCTTTTATTGATCTGAATTAAAAATGCATTTAAGATGAACCTATTAAACATACATATGGAATGTTTATTATGAAACCTCATACCTTATTGCGTGCCTCAAATACATCAATGGTGGTGTTTTTGTTGCTTTCAATCATTGTTTTTTATTTGGCCTGGTTTCAAGAGCAAAATTTACCGCTAATGCTACTGGTCTTCTTGCATTTGTCGCAGGTCATTCTCGCCGGTTTATTTAAGGTGGCTTATGTATTCCGCCTAATTGCCCAAAGCCAGTTGGGCCAAGAGCTGCGCTAACGCAACTTGCGCATGACCGCACGCGCGCCGATACGAAGCTTCTGACCCAACGGAAAACGTTTGAAGGTTGATTTCGCCGTACCGGAGGTAAAGGCCGTTTGTTTGCTGTAATCAATGGCAACGTCGACAATCACCGGCTGTCCCTTGTTGGCGTATTTTATCGCCTGCTCAATGCCGTCATTAAGCGCCTCATCTGACGAGATCGCGACGTACTGAGCGCCAACCCCCTTTGCGATACCCTCAAAATCGGCTTTGCCGAGCGTGGTGCAGGGTTTGCGGTTGTATGGCATTGCCTGTGCTTGCGCGATTTGCGAAAGCTCACCGTCGTTAAAGACAAAATACATCACACCGAGCTGGTGTTTGGCGGCGGTCAGAATTTCCATACAGGTCATCATAAAACAACCATCGCCAACGATAGCAAACACTTGTTTGTGCGGCTGCGTAAACTTCGCACCAATCGCAGCCGGCACGGCATAGCCCATCGCATTAAAATCCGTCGGCGTTAGCAGCGTGGCAGGCTCGGCCAGTGGATAAAGTTCCGCCGTCAGAAAGGTGTGATTACCGTCGTCCAGCACGGTCACGGCATCATCGTCCATATGCTGGCGTAGATGACTGAAAAAACGCGCCGGATTGACGCGGCCTTTACTGTCATGCTGCAACCATTGCTGCAAATAGTCCGCTTTGCGCTTTTCGATACCGCTGATCAAGCTGGTATGTCTGGGCCGATCCGGTTTCTCCTCTAATTGTGCCAGCAACTCATCCATAAAGACTTCGGCATCCGCCGCAATGGCAACTTTTGCCGGATAGTTTTGATTGAATACGCTGCCGTCAATGTCGACATGAATGAGCTTGTCGGGTACCTCAGCACTGTAACTGCCGGTGGGAATTTCTGAAAACCGGGTGCCTATCGCCAGCAGCACATCACAATCGTCAAACGCGTACTGTGCGGCAGGTACCGCTGAGGGACTAAAACCAAAACCGGCGTGCAGATGATGTTGATGAGGAAAGGATGATAAGCCCTGCAAGGTTGTCGCCACCGGCATTTGCAGTTTTTCGGCCAGCTGGATCAATTGCGGTTTCGCTGCACGGGCTCCCCAGCCGACGAATAACGCGGGACGTTTCGCCGAATCCAGCAGCTCGACCACTTGTGCCACCAGCTGCGCTAATCCTTCATCTTCTTCGACCGGCTGCTGTTCAAGATAATCCGCATAGGGTAATGGTGTCGGGACCACATCGGTAAACAATTGCAAATTGACGGGAATCTCCACCAACACCGGTCCCGGTTTACCCGTTGTTGCTTTTTGATAAGCGCGATAAATGGTTTCCACCACTTCATTTTGATGACCAACCCGGTACGCCGCTTTGGTCAAAGGTTTCGCAAGATCCAACTGATCAATACCATGCAATTGAAAACGGTTATTGGTGTCGGTACGGACGCCGCCGGACAGGATCAGCATCGGAATCCCATCAAGGAACGCCTCACCGATACCACTCGCCGCATGAGTAAAGCCGGCTGCGGGAACAATCGCCAATACACCAATTTCGCCACTATGTCGTCTTGCCGAGCGGCTTACCCCATCGGCCATGAAGGCGCCTCCGCCTTCATGGGTAACCAAAATAGGCTCGATGACTTCACTGTTATTGAGCGCGTCATACAACTCGGTATTATGGACACCCGGAATGCCAAACGTGTGACGAATACCCAGTTGTTCTAATGCATATACGGCCAATTCAGCAGCATTTTTCTTCATAGGTTATGCTCCCAGCTGTCCAAATTATCGGTTCCCAGTTCGCTCAGCCGGGTAACCCCCATCAGTGCCATCGCTACCGTCAATTCATTCTCAAGCCGCGCTAACAACTCACGCACGCCCCGCTCGCCACGGGCCGCTAAAGCAAACGCCCAAGCTCTGCCGAGTAAACAACCGTCCGCTCCCAGAGCCATAGCCTTGGCGACATCTAAGCCACTGCGAACGCCACCGTCAAGCCAGATTTCTGGCGGCGTTTTGGTCTGCTCATCAACCACCTTTCGAATCTCGGCGAGCTTAGTGATGCTTGGCGCAACACTATCAAGTTGCCGTCCGCCGTGGTTAGAAACGATAATACCATCGACATCACAGGCCACTGCCCGCTTTGCGTCGTCAGCATCCATTACGCCCTTAATAAATAACCGTCCCTGCCACTGCTGACGCAGCCAGCCAAGGGTTTGCCAGTTGACTGACGCATCGAACTGACCATCAACCCACTGCTTAAAGTCCGGCAAGCTACTTGCGTCCGGCACCGCTTCACTCAGGTTTCCAAAAACCAGCGGTTTACCCTTAACCGCAACATCCCAAACCCAGCCCGGATGGCTGGCAATGTCTTTAATACGTGCCCAACGTTTTGCCAGTGACTGTGGTCCATCAAAGCCGTTCCGAATATCCCGGTAACGGCTGCCTAAACGAGCGAGATCGACGGTTACCACCAGCGTTTCTACACCACTGTCAGAAGCCCTTTGCAACAGTCGTTTAACGTAGTCACGATCTTTCATTAAATATAACTGAAACCATGGCGGTCGTTGCGGATGAGCCCGGGCTATTTCTTCAACGCTGCACAAAGATACCGTCGATGCACAAAAACTGATGCCTTTTGACGCCGCAGCGCGATGAGCCTGCACTTCGCCACGTCGAGCCATCAATCCGGCTAACCCGACCGGGCCAAGCGCGATGGGCAAAGCAAAGGGTTGCCCGGCACGCTGACAACTCAGATCAATCGAACTAACATCGGTTAACACACGCTGTCGCAGCCGAATGGCCGCAAATGCCGACTCATTATTAAACCGCGTCAATTCCTGATAAGAGCCTCCATCAAGGTAATCGAAGATTTGACGCGGCAGACGCCGACGAGCGAGCTCACGGTAATCCTCGGCCGTTGCCGGTTCAATAAACTTACTCATAATGATTCAGGCGCTTGCGTCGCACTCTCCAGTCTGGCAGAAATTTATCCATCAAAGCATAAAATCGCGCATTGTGGTAGCGCTCGTAAAGATGGGTTAACTCGTGGACGACAACGTATTCGAGGCTTTGAGGCGACTTTTTAATTAAGTCAAAATTAAGCCAGATTTTTCCGGTACGGGTATTACAGCTGCCCCAACGGGTCTTCATTTTGCGCACGCCAAAGTCACTGGCTGCTACGTTCATGACCGGCTGCCAGACCTGCAATAACTGCTGGATGCGTTGTTTCAACTGGGTGCGGTACCAGCTGTCCAGTAGCTTAATAGCGGCATTTATATCGTCGGGTTGAGGTAACTTTAGTTCGATGCAGGCGCCTTTCAGGCTGGCGTTACGGCGCCCTTTCGTCTGGGTTAATACCACGGTGTAGGGTCTGCCCTCGAAGGGAATGCGGGTACCGTTTTTAAATGGCGCGGGTTGAGGCTGTGGTTTGGTGGCCAGTTTCTGTTGTTGCTCAGTGATCCAGTCGCTGCGTTCAGCAACGATGCTACGAATGTGGTGTTCTGGCCAGTGTCGAGGTGCAGACACCTCGACCTGATGCGCAGATTTAACCCGTAAATACAAATGCTTGATGGATTTTCGGGTTACCACAACCTTGTGTTTACCCACTTGCATAGCGACTCCTAGTGTCGTTGGTCGCGCTGATTTGACGCCTGCAGTAACTGTTTTAATTCGGCAATTTGGCGCTGCAAATCGGCCAGTGAGGGTTGCTGTTCCTGCTCTGCTTCTAACTCATCGCGCAACCGCTCAGCTTCCTTGCGGCTCTCCTTATCCATCACATTAACGACAATGCCGATCACCATATTCAGGAACGCAAAAGCGGTCAGGAAAATAAAGGTCATATAGAACAACCAGCTCCACGGATAGACTTCCATGGTTTCGTACTGAATATCGGTCCAGTCTTCGAAGGTCATCACCCTGAACAGCGTTAACATGGAGGTGGCGATGTTATCCCATAAAAACGGGTTGATTTCAGCGAACAAATAACTGCCAATGGCCGCATAGATGTAGAAGATAATAAACATCAGCAACACCACATAACCCATTTGTGGCAAGGCCTTAAGCAACGACGTAATTAACGTGCGTAACTCAGGAATGATCGAGATCATCCGCAACACCCGGAATATTCTGACCAGACGCGCCAGCAACGCCAATTCCGAATCGTTAACTGGGACCAGACTGACCACGACCACCAAGGTATCGAACACGTTCCAGCCGTTCTTAAAAAAGCGACGTTTATCGTCGTCAGCAATGTAGCGAATGCTGATTTCGACAACAAAAAATAACGTAATAAACCAGTCCAGGCCAACCAACAGCTGGTTTATGACACCCGGCAATTCGTAGGTCTTCGCACCAATTTCCAGCGCCGATATAATAATGACACTGATCACCGCAAATTCGAAAATACGATTACTCTTTAACGCGAACAGACGTTGTTTAAGCGTTTCGTACATAGCCTAGCGATCCTTAAAAGAACATCCAGTACAACACCACAGCCAACACCAGTCGGTAGATAACATAAGGCCACATACCAAACTGATTAAGCCATTTTAAAAACAGATGGATGGCGGTTATCGCGGTGATGAATGACGCAACGCCGCCAATCGCAAAACCCAACCAGTCGACGCTGATACCGTCATTCCATATGCTCAATAGCTTTAACGATGCGGCAGCCAGGGTAATCGGGATAGCCATGTAAAAAGAGAACTTTGACGCCGTTTCACGATCCAGCCCCAGAAACAAGCCAGCGGTTATGGTGGCTCCTGAACGCGAGGTTCCGGGGATCAGTGCCAGCGCCTGAGCTATACCGACAATGATTGCATCGACGATGCCGATATCCGTGAGTTGCCGACGCCCCCGCCCCCAGCGGTCAGCGGCGGCCAACAGTACGGCAAATACCACGGTCGTCGTGATAATCACCCCCACCGCGCGCAATGCCGAGTCGATGTAATCCAGCAATAATACGCCAGCGATACAGGCAGGAATCGTTGCCACCACAATTGACCAGCTAAGCTTGCTCTGACCAACCGACTGACCCGCAGGAATGCTTTTAAGTCCATCGATCAGCAACCCGGCAACATCCTTACGGAAGTAAATTATCACCGCCAGCAGGGTGCCCACATGAACGGATAAATCAAAGCCAACGCCCTGGTCACGCCAACCGGTTAGCGCTGGCATCAGGATCAGGTGAGCAGAACTTGAAATGGGAAGAAATTCCGTGATGCCCTGCACTATCCCTAAAATGATCGCTTGCCATAAATCCATTGCTCGACTCTTTTATGTCATTAACCCACTAAAATAAGCCGAGCATTATAGACTGATTTACCGCTCTGCGTCACAGCTTTGCATGGAGTTTTTTAACGATGTTATCGGCGTCGTCATCCGCCACCAGAAAACAAAGATTATGACGGCTGGCACCCTGGCAAATCATGCGAATGGTTGCTGGTGATGCGGATTCCAGTACCTTGGGCGAAATATCACCAAAATGGCCAATATCATTACCGATCACCGCGACCAGTGTCAGTCCTTGCTCGATATTAACTTTGGCAAAGGCACTTAACTCTTCCAACATAGCGGCCGGCAACAGCGATTGACCATTCGCCTGCGAGCCTTCCTCATCCAGCGTCAGAGCAATACTCACCTCGGACGTGGTGACTAAATCGACGCTGATATCGTAACGCGCAAGAATATCGAACAGCCGCGCCAGGAACCCTGTTGCATGAAGCATGTCGACACTGTTAACCGTCAATAACGTTTGGTTGCGTCGCAGCGCGATGGCTCGTATCGACGGCCGCTGCTGTGGCTTGGCCGAAACCAGTGTGCCCCCCAGTTGCGGCTTACGGCTGTGCCCGACAAACACATCAATACCATGTTCAATCGCTGGCTTAAGGCTTTTGGGGTGTAACACTTTGGCGCCAAATGTGGCTAACTCAGCCGCTTCTGCAAAACTGATTTCCTGTAACAGTCGAGCATCATCACAAACCCGGGGGTCGGTGGTGTAGATACCGGCAACATCAGTCCATATATTCAATCGCTCAGCCTGCAACGCGGCTGCGAATAAGGCTGCACTGTAGTCACTACCGCCCCGTCCCAGAGTGGTTGTGTAACCTTGCGGACAAGTACCGATAAAGCCTTGAGTCACTAATTTTTCGCCGGCCTGCAGTCGTTCACCGAGTGCTTTGCAAAGGTTGGCGGTCTGAACGAAATCCGGTTCAGCCTGACCATATCGATCATTAGTCTGTAAAAACGAACGTGCATCGACCACGCTGGCATCGTCATGATGATGACGCCAGAAAAAACTGAACAACAGACTTGAGCAACGCTCACCAAAACTGACGATCTGGTCACGACGGCGAGCTCGCTCAGCTAAGGAGCTTGGGATCTCGCTGTCTACGACTTGCCATAATTGCTGATGGAGCTCATCAAGCTGTTGCAAGCAAACCTCGGCTGCGGTGGTCGCTCTGGCGATGCCATTATGTTTGTCCTTAATTTCTGTAAACAAGCGCTGTTTTTCGACCGACGTCTGCGAATCAGCAAGACGGATAAGTAGGTTGGTAACGCCGGCACAGGCACTCACCACAACCAGAGTCGGGTTTTGTGTCTGTTCAACGACTTGAACACAGGCTTGAATGGCGTCGGCGTCGGCCATACTGGTGCCGCCGAATTTAGCTACATGAATGGGTGTCATAGATTCCCCTGAACTTAACACTACAACGTTCAGAGAGCTTAAATAGGATTGGACTCCAGAAGCTCTCCACCTGACGGTGACAGCCGCGGGTGTTCAAACCCTACGGCCGATAACAGCCATACCATGCACTGTTATCTCGGCAATGACTCCCCTGATTCAGCCCCTGGGTAGGTTTAATTAGCTGAACGACCTGAGTATTGCGCCTCTTCCTGGAACGAAGTTAACCACAGTTTGGCCGTAAAAATCAATCTTCACTTTGAACGATGGTATTGCGCCCCTGCGTTTTTGCCCGATACAACACCCGATCTGCTGTCCCCAGCAGCTCTTCTCCGGAACAGCCGGGACGCCAGCCGGCAAGGCCACCACTGATGGTTACTGAATGGCCGCACAGATTCGCGTCTGCTACCTTCTTTCGCAGCCGTTCTGCCAGTGTCATGGCCGTCGTTATCGGCGTAGCTGGCATCAAAACCGCAAACTCTTCGCCTCCCCAACGCGCAATAACGTCGTGACTGCGAAGGTTGGTCGACAACAAGCTGGCAAGTTCTTTTAAAACGCGGTCGCCGAATAAATGCCCATGCTCGTCATTAATGCGTTTGAAATGATCAACATCCAGCAGTAATAAGGTCAATGGCCGCCGAGTCGTTTGAGCATCGCTAACCTGCGCCATTAACTCACGGTCAAATTGCTGACGGTTATTAATGCCGGTCAGTTTATCGGTGCTAGCCAGCCGTTGCAGCTTTGCTCTGCTCGCCTGCAGTTCGGCCATGGCGTCGGCTCGGGTACGATCATAAAAACGAAACAGCATGATTTGCGCGATCAGCACTTCGACCACGTTGAGAATGCCTCCCAGTGACAACTGATAGCGCACGCCTGCTTGTACGTGGCCGTAGACAATATAAGTGGCATAACTGAAAAACACGATTGATAGCAATGTTCCAACGCTTCGGCCTAATAAAAAGAACGCTATGGGCGGTATCACCGTGGCCCAGATGATGCCGAAATTATTGCCGCCCCAGACACTTAAATAAGCACTCAGAACGGCAATAAATATCAATGTCACCGCCCAACCGGCAACCGCAACGTTACCGCTGTGTCGAAAATAAAAATAGATACCCAGTGCCAGGAAAAAGCCAATCGCATCAATAACGGCTATTAAGCCGGCATTTAATAAGAAGACATTCAGTGCCGTGACAACACCAGCGAGCACACAAACAAACAACAGCAGGTGATAAATTAACTGAACTCGATGAAAGTCTGGGTGATGGACGGGAATGTGGGAAAAATTTTTGTACCAAAATTTAAACATGGGATGTTGGCATCGGCCTGCGATACCAACATCTTTTCCTGTTTTGGTGATTAAGTCAACGCTCTATCTAGCGCTGTTTTAGTGATTGCATATCAATCACAAACCGATACTTAACATCACCCTGTTTCATCCGTTCATAAGCTTCATTGATGTTTTTGATGTCCAGCATTTCGACATCACAATGAATATCATGTTCGGCACAGAAGTCGAGCATCTCCTGAGTTTCCGGCAAGCCACCAATCAATGAGCCCGCCAACACGCGCCGCTTCATCACTAATGCACCGGCTTCCAGCGCCGGTTCAACCGGTTCTAATAAGCCCACGATAATGTGCGTACCATCGTATTTTAGACAGTTTAAATAAGGGTTTAGGTCATGTTTTACCGGGACCGTATCCAGCATAAAGTCAAACGTCTCAGCAACCGCTTGCATTTGCTCGGCATCGGTAGAGATCACCACATGGTCGGCGCCTTGTTTTTTCGCTTCTTTCACTTTCGCTTCCGAACGGGTAAAAATGGTCACTTCGGCACCCAACGCTTTGGCAAATTTAACGCCCATGTGACCGAGTCCACCCATACCGATGACCCCCACTTTGTCGCCTTTCTTGACACCATAATGACGCAGCGGTGAATAAGTGGTGATACCGGCGCACAGTAACGGAGCCGCCTTGGCCGGATCGAGGGCATCCGGTACTTTGACCACAAAACGGTCACTGACCACAATACGCTCTGAGTAACCACCATAAGTGATACTGCCGTCGTGGCGATCCTCACCGTTGTAGGTTGGCACCATGCCGTTCAGGCAATACTGTTCAAGCCCCTCATCACAGGCAGAACAACTGCGGCAGGAATCAACCAGACAACCAACACCCACCATATCGCCGGGCTTATACTTGCTTACCTTAGGGCCTACTTCGGTTACTCGTCCAATAATTTCGTGCCCTGGAACCACCGGATAAACGGTGCCCCCCCAATCGTTCTCAACATAATGAATGTCGGTATGGCAGACGCCACAATATTCAATATCGATGGCGACATCATCATCCCTTAACGTGCGTCGTTCGATGGCATGCTCAGCCAGTCCTGATGTTGCTGACTTTGCTGCGTAGGCTTTAACCATTAGTCGCTCTCCTGTTTCACGAATTAAGATAGTTTGGAACGTAACAAGGTTTACTCTGCAATAACGAATTTGGATCCGTCCGAAGCAAGCGTTGCATCTACCGTTTTGCCAGCATACTATTGAACTTATAACAAAATCCCAACGGGCACTGTACTATATGCGTCGCTTTTTGCTCCATCTCTGTACAATTATCGGGTTTGTGATACTCAGCCCGGTTGCAACTGCAGCATCAGATACCCTGCCGAACATAAAACAAGCCAACTCACTGCGCCACTTTGTCCGTGAAATCTGGACCACCCGGGAAGGTTTACCGCATAACTCAGTCAACGCCATGGCTCAGGATCAAAATGGGTATCTTTGGCTGGGAACCTGGCAAGGCCCCACCCGTTTCAATGGCCGCGAATTCGAAATTTTTGACGATGTCCGGGTAACGGGTCTGCCAGACATTGGCATCTACACGGTGGCGTTGAACCCTTGCAATGGCAGCCTATACGTCGGCGGGGCACGAGGCGGCATCAGTCGGTACGATGACGGACACTGGCTCGAGTTACAACCGGCACCGCCGTTTATTAACCAATTGTCGGTCGACAAGCAATGTAATCTTTGGGTGGCCAGTAGTGAACAAGGGTTGTTGTTTTACGAAAATGATCAGCGTGTTGCAACCTTTACCACCCAACATGGGTTACCGTCGAATGCGGTCTATCAAAGTCTGGTCGATAACGACGGTCACTTGTGGGTAGCAACCAATAAAGGCCTGGCGGTTAAACGCGCTGACAATACCCGATTTGAGCGCATTGACAGCGTGCCCGGCCACCTCATTCGTGAATTAAAACTCACACCTGACGGCAAGCTCATCATCGGCACGCAACAGGGTCTTTATATTCAGACCGATGACGGCCAGTTCGAGCGTTACTTAACAGAACTTGAAGCCAGCATCAGCACCATCCACTACACGCCGGATGGCGATTTATGGCTGGGCACCTTCCGTCAAGGAGTTTGGCGCTATACCGGCAACCGCTTCGAATCATTAACGGTTGCGACAGGCCTGCCCAACAACCATGTGCTTGATATCCAACACGATCATGAGGGTAGCATCTGGGTATCAACGCACGGCGGGCTGGTGCAATTCCGTGATGCGCTGTTTAAAACCTACACCACCGAGCATGGTCTAAGCGGCAATTATGTCCGCAGTGTCTATCAATGGAATGGCGCAATCTACGTAGGCTCCAGTAATGGCGTGACCCGTATTGATATCAACGGTGTCGATACGGTCGGTGCCAACACACCGCTAGCGGAACAGTCGGTACTCTCGTTTGCGGAATACCAGGGTAACCTTGTCATAGGCACTTATACGGGCGGCGCCTTCGTCTGGGATGGTGAGCAAATTGTTAAGCAGTACAACCAAAGCAATGGCTTATCCGGTGATGAAGTCAGACAAATTGCCGTACACCCGACGTTCGGGTTATTTCTTGGTGGCCCCGGCGGTATCACGCATATTGCCGCTGATGAAACGAATTATTTAACCGCCACCGACGGTCTGAAAAACAACTACACCACGGCCCTGGCATTCGATGATGACGATACCTTATGGGCAGCGTCCGTTAGTGGCCTGGTTGCAATTAAGGTCAAGTCAACGCGGTCCGGGTTCTCCTATGACATCCGCGACATCGATCTGTCCGGACTGAATGACGCCGAGTTGATATTTCAAATCCAGCACTACAACGATTATTTGTGGTTCGCCAGCGACAGAGGACTTATCGCGCATCATTTACCGAGCAAGAGCTGGCGTATTTTTAACCGTGATCAAGGTTTACCCTTTGATAACTTTTTATCGGTCGAATTTGATGGTGAAGCGAACCTGTGGCTGGGTTCGAACCGCGGTGCTATTTTTATCGCGCATGATGCCATCACCGAAGCCTTAAAAAGGCCTGAACAGCCGTTATCTTTCCAACGCTACACCGAAGTTGACGGCATGAGCAACTCACAGGTCAACAGCGGTGGACCGGCCTTATTCCAATCCAGCGCCGGCAATGTCTGGTTTGCTACCGCCAGCGGGGTTTCCGTGATTGACCCCAATGCACTGATGTCTATGGCGGCAACGCCTCCGCCGACCGTCATTGCGGCGGTCACCGCGGATGGCAACGCACTTGAGTACGGCCAGGAAGTTGCCGCTGACACACAACGTATTGCGTTCGATTATGCAGGGTTGGGCTATTTAATGTCTGACCATATCCAATATCAAGTGCGGCTCGTTGGCTTTGACGAACACTGGGTGGACAAAGGCAAATTTACGACCGCCGAGTATACAGCACTCCCGGCTAACGATTACTTGTTCCAGGTGAGAGCCTCCTATCCGGGGGGCGAATGGAGTGAGCCGGCCAACTTTGCCTTCAGTCGATCTGAGCATTTTTGGCAACAGCCAAGTACCTGGTTGTTCATTCTCATCGCGCTCGCATTAACGGCATTTTTGCTGGTGCGTGCACGTATTCGTTTCTTAAACCGCAGCCGCCGGCAACTGGAAAAAATGGTCAGCGAAAAAACCGCCGAATTGGAAACCATCGCTCGTCAGGATCCGTTAACCGGACTGGGTAACCGCAGAGCATTTGATGAACGCCTCCGACTCGAGATGAAACGCAGCAGTCGCTCCGGCGCTGATTTGTCATTGGCCATTATCGATGTGGACTTTTTCAAGCAAATCAATGACGAATTTCTCCACACCGTGGGCGACCAAGTGTTGGTGGAGTTGTCGAAACTGTTACGCCGGGTGCTACGAGATATCGACTATGCCGCCCGCTGGGGGGGTGAAGAATTTGCTATTTTATTACCTGATACCGACCTGGAGCAGGCAATTGATGCCGCAGAAAGAATGCGGGTGGCGGTTGAAAACCATGATTTCTCAGCCTTACTGGGTGATACCGGACTCACCATCAGTATCGGCGTTGCCAATAATCAATACTATCCTGACCACAGCAGCCTGCTGGTTGCTGCGGATCAAGCACTGTACCAGGCAAAAGAGCATGGCCGTAACCGAACGGAGCATAAATAATGATCAAACCGACACTTATTGCACTAACGATCACCGCGTTGCTGACAGCTTGCAGCGATAACCCGAAAACCGGCAGTCAACAAAACACGGCCGACCGCGAACGCGTTGCCATAACGCAAGTATCACCGAGTGAAAAACTTGAGCAGATTTATACCGACTTTTTTCAACAGCAGTTGCAACTCGACCCGTTATTAGCAACCTATATTGGCCGTAACGACTATAACGACCAATTGCCCAACTTCCTCTCCCCTGACTACCTGAAGCAGTTGCGAGCGTTTGAACAGAGCTATCTGGACAAGGTAAATGCTATTGACGTTTCCGGGTTAACCGACTCCGCGCTGATGAGTTATAAGATCTTCAAGCGTGACCGTGAAATGGCACTACGAGGACTGTCTTTCCCGGAGCACTTGATACCCATTAACCAGTTTTACAACATTGCCAGTCAGTTTGCGATGTTGGGTTCGGGGACATCAGCACAACCTTTTAACTCCGTTGAAGATTATAAAAATTGGGCGGCCCGCATGCAGCGGATTCCAGTGATCTTTCAACAGGCTCGCGAGAACATGCGTAAAGGCGTTGATCAGGGCATCGTGCAGCCCCGTGTTTTGATTGAAAAAGCCATTCCACAAATCGAGGCCCACCTTGTCGACAACGTCGAAGACAGTATTTTTTGGCGACCAATAAGTTCTATGCCCGACGCTATTTCAGCGACAGAACAGCAGGCCTTAAAGAAACAGTACCGCGATCTTATCAGCAATACGGTACTGCCGGCGTACCAACAATTACGTGATTATCTGGCCAATGATTATTTACCACACACGCGCACCGACTCGTTCGGGATTGGCCAGTTACCGGGTGGTCGCGAGTGGTATCAATACCGAATTGAGGCCAATACCTCGACCACATTGACGGCTGATGAGATCCACCGTATTGGCAAGTCCGAGGTTGCCCGTATTCATGATGAAATGCGCGACATCATGGAACAAACCGACTTTGACGGTAGCTTGGCGGAGTTTTTCGATTTTATGACCAACGATCCGCAGTTCATTTATCCCAGTCGCGACGCCATGCTCGACGATTACCGGGCGTTGCGCAGCACCGTTGATGAACGGGTACCGCGGTTGTTTGACGTCTTTCCGCAAGCGGATTACGAAGTGCGTAAAGTCGAGGCCTTTCGTGAGCAGTCTGCCAGTTCAGGGTCTTATCAGGCGGCACCGACCGACAATTCCCGACCCGCTGTCTTTTACTTAAATACGTATGATTTAGCGTCACGTCCGACTTGGGCTAAAACCGCACTGTTTTTACATGAAGCAGCCCCCGGGCACCATTTCCAAATTTCAATTCAGCAAGAGCTTGATAATTTACCGGAGTTTAGAAAATTTGGTCGCGAAACCGCCTACACCGAGGGCTGGGGCTTGTACGCAGAATCCTTAGGCCACGATCTGGGATTGTATGACGACCCCTATCAATATTTTGGTGCACTGGCAGCGGAATTATGGCGTTCAATCCGATTGGTGACTGACACCGGTATTCACAGCAAAGGCTGGAGCCGCCAGCAAGTGCTCGATTATATGTACGACAATGCGCCGGTTGCTGAGGCTCGCGCCGTATCGGAAGCGGAACGTTTTATGGCCCTACCGGGACAAGCGTTGGCCTACAAAATAGGTCAGTTAAAAATCGCTGAGCTACGTCGCGAAGCGGAGAAGAAATTGGGTGATAAATTCGATATTAAGGCGTTTCACCGGGTCGTACTGGAAGACGGCGCTGTGCCATTAATTTTATTGGAGCAAAAGGTGAAGCGCTGGATCATCGAGCGGCGCTCATAGTCACAACAAATAATCACAGCAAATGTTCGACCGGCAGGCGCGCCGTTAACCAGACAATGATCCGGCGCGCCAGACCTGCGTTTGGTTCCTTGTACAGACGACGGGCCGGCACTTTGCTTTTATCCAGCCAATACAGTTTGTAAAAGCGATTAAGCCTTGGCTGATAGCTTTTTAGCGGCAGTTCATGTTCGAATATCGCATTGATGCGCTTGGCAATTTGCGGTGAGTCGATGATCAACCCCGCCTCAGTATTAATTTGAGCTGAGCGCGGATCGAAATTAAACGAACCGACAAATACGCGAGCCTCATCCACAGTGATGGTTTTCGCATGTAAGCTGGTTGCTGATCGGCGAAAATAAGGGCGAACCGCTTTTTGTTCTGTGGTGTCCTCAAGCCGGCGTAATTCGAACAATTTCACTCCGGCCATGAGTAAACGCCGTCTGCTGCGCTGATAGCCCGCATGTACAGCCGGAACGTCAGTCGCCGCCAGAGAGTTGGTCAGTACCTGCACATCGACGCCCTTTTCAGTGAGTTGTTCCAACTCGCGGACACCGTTAGACGTTGGCACAAAATAAGGCGACACCATACGCACCTGCTGCTGCGCACGGCCCAGAATACGAGTCATCTGTTGTGTCATAAGCCGTTGAGGCTTGCGGGAAACACTGGCTTTTTGCGGATCATCACTGATCCAAACCGCTTTTGCCGTTATCCAGTCCTCTTCTGAATGTTCCGTTTTTATCGGCTCTTTGATGACAAAATCACGCAGTTGCTGAACTTGTTCCTGTTGTTGCTGCCGTCGCCAGCGTTGAATAAAAGCTTCGGTCGGGCTACGCCCACGAATATGGCTCAACTCAACCGCCAGTTCACAATTCCAGTAGCTTAGCCAGTCGCGGTTAATTTCGTTGACCAATTCACCACTGACCGCCACGTCTAGGTCTGAGAACAGTTCCCCGGCATGAGTGCCAAAATATTCATCACCGACGTTACGACCTCCGACAATCGCGATGCGATTATCCACAATCATCGCTTTATTGTGCATACGCCGGTTAACGCGTTTAAAATCAAGAAAGTAGTTAAGCCAGCGTAAACGCCGATGGCGCAGCGGGTTAAACAGCTTAATGGAGAAGTTCGCCCGCCGTTGTAAATCTCGGAGCAATAGCTCGACGCTTCGACTTTGGAAGTCATCCAGCAGCAACTTAACCTGCACGCCCCGACGGCTGGCTTTGACCAGCTCGTTCATCAGTGTCAGACCACTGATGTCGTCACGCCAAATATAATATTGTAAATGGATGCATTGCTGCGCCTGACGGCAAAGCTTAATGCGCTCGAGTAAGCTATCGTGAGCTTCTTCAAGTAACAGAAACTTAGCCGTCGTTGCGTTCACTATTTGATCACCTCAATCGCTTGCTGCAGACCGCTTAATGTCAATGGCTGCATCCGCTCTGAGAGAATTTCCTGAATCATGCCAACGGACGGGTAGTAGCGCCAATGCGCCTGCGGTTGCGGATTAAGCCACACCGCCTTCGGAAATTTACGCAATAATCGCTGCAACCAAACTTGCCCCGGCTCTTGATTCCAGTGTTCGACGCTGCCGCCTGGATAGGCAATCTCATAAGGCCCCATGGTGGCATCACCGACAAAAATCAATTTGTAGTCCTCACCGTAGGTCTGGATCACCTGTTCGGTCGGGATCTGCTCAGTACGACGGCGACGGTTACTCCGCCAAAGCCCCTCATAAGGACAGTTGTGAAAGTAATACAGCTCCAGATGCCGAAACTCTCCTTTGAGCGCGGTAAATAGCTGCTCTACTTGATAAATGTGATCGTCCATCGAGCCACCAACATCCAGCAACAAGAGGATTTTTATGGCGTTGTGTCGCTCTGGTTGCCATTGTAGGTCGAGCAGCCCTCCCTGACGCGCCGTTGCCGTGAGCGTCGCATCCATATCAAGTTCAGTGGCTGCTCCTGTGCGCGCAAACTGACGGAGATTACGCAACGCAATCTGGAAACCGCGCTGTTCGAGCCTGGCGTCATCATCCAAATCGGCAAACTCGCGCTTATCCCAAACTTTCGCCGCACTGCGGTTGCGATTACCGTGCTGGCCAATGCGAATACCACCGGGATGATACCCGTAGGCGCCAAACGGGGAAGTACCGCCGGTACCAATCCACTTGGAGCCCCCTTGATGGCGTTCCTGCTGCTCTCGCAGGCGTTCCTGAAAGGTTTTCAATAGCTCTTCAAGGTTACCCAATTGCTTGATACGGGCTTTGTCTTGCTCTGAAAGCTCGCGTTTTAACGCATTTTCCAGCCATTCTTTAGGAATTTTGTCCGCGACATCGGTCGCTGCAACACGCTCGACATACTGTGCAAACGCACGATCAAAGCGGTCATAAAGGCTTTCATCTTTTACCAGAATCATTCGGCTGAGATAATAAAACTCATCGACATCGGCAAAAATCACTCGTTGCTTAAGCGCTTCCAGTAAATCCAGCCACTCAGTGATGGTGGTCTTAACGCCCTGCTCACGCAGCAACTGAAAAAACTCAATTAACACGGCGTAACCTTTCAACCAGCTCGATGTCTTGCTCGTGTTTTAGTAGCGCCCCGGTCAGCGGAATGGCGCTGTTGCGTTGGCGTGATTGCTGCAATTGTTCGGCACTGATGTCTTCTGCCACCAACAGGCGAATCCAGTCCAACAGCTCCGAGGTTGACGGCTTTTTCTTAAGACCCGGCGTGTGGCGTAAATCAAAGAACAATTCCAATGCCTGTTCCAGCAGTTGCTGATGCAAATTCGGATAGTGTACCTGCGCAATTTGCGCCAGCGTTTCCGCATCAGGAAACTGAATAAAATGAAAAAAACAGCGACGCAAAAACGCATCCGGTAAGGCTTTTTCATTATTCGACGTAATGATCACAATGGGTCGTTGTCGAGCCTCTATGTGCTCACCGGTTTCGTAGACATGAAACGCCATTTGATCAAGTTCATGCAGCAAGTCATTAGGAAACTCAATATCGGCTTTATCGATTTCATCGATCAACAGTACGGGTCGTTTTTCGGCCGTAAACGCTTGCCACAGCTTACCGGGTTTTATGTAATTACTGATGTCATGAACTTTGTCACTGCCAAGCTGACTGTCACGCAAACGCGACACGGCATCGTACTCATAAAGTCCCTGCTGAGCTTTGGTGGTGGACTTTATCGACCACTGCAGCAGCTCGGTATTTAATGAGTCTGCCAACTCCTGCGCCAGCCGTGTTTTGCCGGTGCCCGGTTCGCCTTTTATCAGCAGTGGTTTTTGCAGCGTTACAGCGGCGTTTACCGCACTTGCCAGTTGTTCTGATACGATATAGCTATCAGTACTATTAAATGCCATGTTTCTTCCTTTGTGTTTTCACATTAATGCGATTAAGTACACGTGCCAAATCTTCTTTAACAAACGGCTTCGTCACGTAATCGTCCATACCGGAACGCAGCGCCTGCGTGCGAGTTTCCGGGAACGCGTTAGCGGTCAGAGCAATGATATAGGGTTGCTTGATGGCACTATCCTGGCGGATCTGTTTGGTGGTTTCCATGCCATCCATGCCCGGCATATGCAGATCCATAAATACAGCGTCAAATAATGATTGTTGCAGCGCTTCCAACGCCTTTTGGCCACTGGTCACCGACTCTACCTGCTGGCCCAGACTCAACAGCATTTCTGTCACGATCATCTGGTTAATGCTGTTATCGTCGACCACCAGTACGCGGTGTTGACCAAGTTCCGGCAGTGGCAGCTCGGACAGTTCTTCATCACTCGGGGCATTGCCGGTATGCACGGTCATCGGTAAGCAAACGGTAAAACAGGAGCCTTCGCCCATTTCACTGTCTACCTGAATGGTACCACTGAGCAGTTGCACCAAGTTTCTGACAATAGCAAGCCCCAAACCACTGCCTTGCTGCGAGCGCGTCAGTCCGTCATCTTCCTGCTCAAACAGTTGCCAGATGCGCTGCGTATCACGGATACCGGCACCACTGTCAGTCACGCTGATTTCAAGCTCGCCTTTGCGTTCATTCTCTGCCAACCAACGGGCTTTCACCTGAACCTTACCCTGTTGGGTAAACTTTATCGCATTGCTCACTAAGTTACTGACGACTTGTATCACCCGCGAATGATCCATGATGACTTGTCGTGGGAGGTCATCCGCAATATCAAACTCGAACGCCAGGCCTTTTTCTTCCGCCCGTTGTTCAAACAAAGAATGGATGTGCTCAAGAATATGCACAATGCTGTGCGTGCCCAGTTTTATTTTTAGCTGACCTTCTTCGGCACGGGTAAGATCAAGCAGATCATTCAGTGTATTTAACAGATAATCACCGCTGTTTTTGATCGTTCTTAGCAGGCGTTTCTGATAATCACTGACGTCGGTGTTCTCGAGTACCGACGCTAAACCGAGAATACCATGCAACGGTGTGCGGATTTCGTGGGACATATTGGCTAAAAACACATTTTTAGCGTGTGCCGCTCGACGAGCATCAAGTTCTGCCTGTTTCTGCTCCGTTACATCCGTTACTGTGCCCGCATAGCGGGTTGCTCGACCTTGAGCATCACGTTCGATGATTCGTCCGCGGTCCAGCACATAAACCCAGCGACCAGAACGGTGCAAAATTCGGTGTTCGCTCTCGTAAAAAGGTGTTACCCCATCGAGGTGGTCCTTTATCGCCTGCCAGGCCTTGTCATAATCGTCAGGGTGCAAACGGCTTGACCAGGTTTCGACATTATCTTCAAGTTCGTCCGGCTCATAACCGAACATCCTCGCCCAACGCTCGTTAAAAGACGTTTTATTGGTTTGCGGATTCCACTCCCAGGTTCCCAGTCGTGTTGCATCTAACAACAGACTCAGGCGGTTGCGCTCAGTTTCAAGCTTAAGTTCCAGCTCTTTGCGCTCGGTGATGTCGATCAGATAACCGAACAACAAATTCACACCGGTTTTTTCGTCATACTTAACGACCGTGGTATCTGTCACCCAAACGTAATGACCGTCTTTGTGACGTACCCGGTAGTCCTGATGCGTCAGCCGATAACCGGTTTTGCCGGATTTCAGCAGCTCTACCTCGTCGTTTACGCGCGCCGTATCGTCCTCGTGGATAAGGAACTTGTAGTGCACTTCGCGACGAATGAATTCCTCTTTCGTGAAACCAAAAACCGCAGCGACATTGTCGGATACATAACGAACGGGCCATAGCTCGGAATCTTCCCAGACAAATAAGGTAAGCCCGGTGCCGGCATTAATCAGCTGTTCGAGGTTACTGTTGGTTACTGCTTCTGGCTTTACATCGGGTGTTGTCATAAGTGATTTGTTACTTTACTCAACCGTTGAGCTAAGGGTACACTCAGATTAACAATAAAAATAATTTTCATACAGCGTACGGCTTAATTTCATGGCGACGGATGTCAATCAGTGGCAAAGTCGGCTGCTTGAGCAGGTCGATAAGCTCATTGCAGTCGCACAACAACAACTCCTGCAAGCTGAGCAACCGGGTGATGCTAAAATTCGCGGGCCGGAATACTGGCAGCGCTACGCTAAGCATCACTACGTTAAGGCAGCCGAGCTTATTAAGCACACTCCATTTGAAGCAGCCAAGCATTTTCGTCGCGCGGCGCTGTTCGGACATGGCAAAGCCATGTTGTATCTGGGCCAGATGTTTTTGCAAGGTAAGCACTTACCTGCCAGTAGCTTTCACGCCTGTTGCTGGTTAACGCTGGCAGAAAAAGCCGGCCAGTCGCAGGCCACCGAACTGTTACAACAGTTACAGCCGCAACTTACTGCGCATGAAATTAACCTTGCCCGGCGGCTGGCGGCTGAACGTTTCGAGCAACTTTGTGATGCCAGTTTCAGCCAAAGCTCCCGGTAACCTCATTACTGCCACAAGCTAACCCGCTCACGAATCGCTCCTGACTCAATCACTTCGCGCAACTCATCTCCCATGCGTTGACCCGCCGCGATGGCCTTACGCCAATACTCAATCCGTTCCTTTGCCGGTAGTTTCTGAAAATCAGTACGATCGGGGATTTTGCCATAGGGTAATGACTTCACAAACTGTTCCGACGGCGACACAAACACCACGTTGGGCCAGTCACTACCGGTTGTCCGGCGACGCTTCATGCGTTTATCAAACCAGCCGGGGATCACTTCCTGGTGAAAGTGCGGGTACAGTACCAAGCCATCGACTTTCGATAGATCAACGTCGAAGTGATAGTCCGTGATACCGCCGTCACGATACATACCAGGCGGAGCACCGGGAATGTCGCGAACGCCTTCCAGTACCATTGGGATTGAACCGGTTGCCAATAACGCTGGAGCAAAGTTCGAACGGTCCAGCTCTACAAAACGAGTCGGCAAGTCATGCCAATGACGGCAAAAGGATAACGACGAGTGCGGATGATGAAACATCACACGTTCATAATAGCGTCCTAAGTTCGCTCGGTTTAATGAATTAGCAAATGCCGATGATAATAAGCCCAGCACCTGACGTTTATTTTCTGCCGCCGTGCTACGCAGACAGCGCGCTACGATAAAATGATGGTGCACCCTATCCTGCGTGAGTATTTGCTCGATGGCGGTTGCCGGCACATAGCGCTCCAGCAGTTTCTTCGCTTCGCGGGTAATTTCATGCCGATCAGGATGTTCACTGTAGGTTTGCGTGCTGTACAGGCGCGCAAACAATTCACTGGCCGCAACCGGGTCGTCCTGTCCCAGGGCGGCAAATCGCCACGCACCGGCTGAGGTTCCCAGGGTATTCAACGGCTGACTCTTGCTACTCAGGAAGTCCCCAAACAAGTAACGATCCATGCCTTGCAACACAAACCATTTAGGTCCGCCTGAAGCGCCCAGTAACAAATCAACATCGTCCGCCCGTAAGCCCTGCTCACGAACCTGTTGGTAGGCAGTAGCGCCCGCTTTAATAGTTAGCAACGAAGTGGTCATAATGTCCTTATAATTGTTTTTTCCGTTCCGCCAATAAACCTAGCACCATTACGATCACCAGTGTTGCCGGCGCAATTAAATGCAGTGGAATTTGATGCAACCAGGATGACAGGATGGGCGTAAAACCAACCAACAAATAACCATAACCGAACGCACAGACCAATACGAAAATGATCGCGCGCAACAAAAAATGCAAACCGGCGATTTGTCGCCGAATGAGCTGATTGAGCTCATTACCATATATGACCAGCAAGGTAGCCACAATCATGGTCGCGATTTGATAAATATGCGGGCGAACCATCAGCCCAAGTTCGTTAAGCAACTGCAACACTCGACACCTATGTTATGTTTATTGTTTTGGCCAAGGCCCATGATAACCCGTGAGTATACGGATTTTCACGCGCTATCGCACCCCTATCCTGTCGCGCCGTGCGGTCGACTTTGGTATGATGGTATTCATCAAACGCTAACTCAATAACACAGCAACGCTATGAAATTTATCTCTTTCAATATAAATGGTATTCGCGCACGACTTCATCAATTGCAAGCATTGATTGACAAGCATCAACCGGACGTTATCGGGTTGCAGGAAACCAAAGTGCATGACGATCAGTTTCCAAAAGCTGACGTTGAGGCGATGGGCTATCACGTCATTTATCATGGTCAAAAAGGCCATTACGGCGTGGCGCTGCTCAGCAAAGTGCCATTAACGAACCCACAGTTTGGTTTTCCAACCGACGACGAAGACGCTCAACGCCGTATGATTATGGGTGACTATCCGATGCCCAATGGGCAAACGGTGCGGGTTCTGAATGGTTACTTTCCCCAGGGCGAGAGTCGCGACCACCCGGTTAAGTTCCCCGCCAAGGAAAAGTTTTATCAGGACTTGATGAACTATGTTGAGAACGAACTGAGTCCATCGGATCCGGTCGTCATCATGGGTGACATGAATATTTCTCATCAGGACATCGATATCGGTATCGGCGAACAGAATGCCAAACGCTGGCTGCGCACGGGTAAATGCAGTTTCCTGCCCGAAGAGCGGGACTGGTTAAACCGTTTATTGGACTGGGGACTGCTGGACACCTATCGACAACAACATCCGGAAGCGACCAACGAATACAGCTGGTTTGACTATCGTTCACGCGGTTTTGATGATAACCGCGGTCTGCGCATCGATTTGATACTGGCCACTAAGCCATTAGCGGACCACTGCGTTGATAGTGGCATCGATTACGAACTGCGTGGCATTGAAAAACCGTCAGATCACGCGCCGATCTGGAGCGCGTTCAAACCACAGTAAGGCAGCAATGGTGGGTTCATGAATCTCATGTTACATGCGGCAGCACTGTTGGTGTTGCTGCTGTGTATCCAGCAGACAGACTGGAAGCTGTTCCGGCAAAGCACACTGCTCCAGCATTTAAGTTTGGGCGGTATCGCGGTACTGACCTTCATCTGGAGTCTGTCGGCAAAACTTGATTATGGCCTCAGCATTCATTTTCTTGGCATTACCACACTCACACTGATGCTCGGCTTACGCCGGGCTTTGCTGGCCGGCGCGGTGGTGGTGTTGCTCAATCAATTCATTAACGACTACGACGCTTACATGGTGTCGACATTGTACTTAAGTCACGTTGTCGTGCCGGCGCTACTGACCTTCATCAGTTATGCCGTTATTTATCATCGCCTGCCACGGCATCCGTTTGTCTATATTTTCGTCAACGCGTTTTTAACCGGCGCGCTGGCCATGGCTTTCACACACCTTGCACACGGCAGTTGGGCGTTACTCAGCGGCTATCTTAGTTGGGACAATATCTGGCAAAACTACGGTGTAATTACGCCACTATTGATGTTTCCTGAAGCGTTGTTAAACGGCATGGCTGTCACGTTAATGGTGGTGTACCGGCCGCACTGGCTGAAAACCTTCAGTGATGAAGTATACCTGGATAACAGTTAATCAGTGCTGGTGTGGCGGCAGTGTATCCAGAGCCTGCCGAACAATAACCGCAAGATCATAATAATCAGGGCCTGACGTTCCCTGTGGGTAACAGGGTTTGCCACTCGCCTTGAGTTTGTCTTGTAGCTCTTTATACCAAGCCCGTAACCGCGGGGACAGTGGCTGTCTGGCTCGCCAACCCAACCAGTAGAGCCCCTGCAGCGGCAATGACAACATGATCAGTGACAATAACATCCCCTGCGCCAGTTGTTCGGTGGGCATAAACTGATAAAACAATGCTGCATTAAGCACCGCGATAGCCGGCGTCCAGCGCTCACCCAGACGCGTGACCGGAATGACCCGCGACTCGGTAAAGGCTGCTGTCACCGAATGGTGCGGCCAGGTCTTCGCGTACTCCCTGCCCTCACTGATGACTTTTAAAAAATTACGCCGCATAACATCTCCACTTCCGTCTGTTGCTATTATAACCAATTACGGGCTTGTTGTACGTTTACTGTCCAAACAACTTTTTCATTATATTTCAATAACATAATGAGTTACATCCGTGTAGTGCACAAAGATATCCACAGATAATGTGGATACAGTTGCATGAGTTAACAAGGTTTGCCAAGATACACCTATTCCCAGACATTGAGTGTTAACCGTCGTGTCCGATTTATTCCCAATTAGTGCCCCGGCAAGCGGCCGCCTCTGTTGTTTAGACGATCAACACCCAGCATTTGTTCATAACAGGATCTTCGGCAATGGTCCCTTACTTGACGTTGCCGGTAACCAAATTGTTGCCCCCTTTAGTGCTGTCGTCGACGACATCAGCGCCAGTGGCGATTATATTCGGTTGCGCCACCCCTCAGCCAGTGTCCTCACGTTGATATTGGGTGATGGTCGTTGCTTTCAGCAACACCCCGCACTGGTGCGTCAGGTAAAGCGGCATCAACAGGTACAAAAGGGTGACGTATTACTCAACCTTAATCAATCGTTGTTGCGCGCCTCTGACCCTCAACAACGGCGCTTAGCGGTACTGCTTGAGCCCGCGCCGACACGACCGGATAGCTTTCACTGGGCTGAATCAGGCGCCATCAGTCTGTTAGATTCTATTATTTTTGACGATAAACAGGAAAATTCATGATTACCGTTCACGGCATTAGTAATTGCGATACTGTAAAAAAAGCGCTGCGCTGGTTGCAGCAACAGAATATAGCGTTTGAATTTCGCGATGTGCGCAAACAACCGCTAACCGAAGCCGAGGTGGTGCACTGGCTGCAACAGCTTGGTGCCGAAAAGCTGATCAATAAACGCAGTACCAGCTGGCGTCAGTTGGATGAGCAGCAAAAGCAGCTACAGGACGATGCGGCCATTGCCGAGCTGATTGTTACCCAGCCGACCTTATTCAAACGGCCGCTGGTTGAAGATACGCAGGGCGTTCATGTCGGCTTTAACGAAAGCACCTGGCAGCAACGGTACCTTTGATATGAGCAGCGAAACATTATCTTTAGCCAAACAGCTGATTTCACGCCCGTCCATTACGCCGGCCGACGAAGGTTGCCAGCAATTATTAGGTGAGCGTCTGGCGGCACTCGGTTTCGAGCTGGAAACGCTGGTGTTTGAGGACACCACCAATTTATGGGCGCGGCTGGGCCGTGGCAAACCGGTCTTCTGTTTTGCTGGCCATACCGATGTGGTGCCGCCGGGCGATCCCAGTGACTGGTCATCACCACCGTTTGAGCCGACCATTAAGGATGGCTACCTGTTCGGCCGGGGCGCAGCGGATATGAAAGGCAGTCTGGCGGCCATGATCGTTGCTGTCGAAGCGTTTTTAGAGTACAACCCGCAACCACTGCCCTTTGATCTGGCGTTTCTTATCACCAGTGACGAGGAAGGCCCTTTTATTAACGGAACCAAACGCGTCATCGAAACCCTCGAGGCACGTGACGAAAAAATCACCTGGTGTATCGTCGGCGAGCCGTCCAGTACCGAGCGCTTGGGTGATGTGGTGAAAAACGGCCGCCGTGGCAGCCTTACCGGCGACCTTGCCGTGCATGGTGTCCAGGGTCATGTTGCCTACCCACACCTGGCTAAGAATCCGGTCCACGACGCTGCCGCAGCGTTGCATCAGTTAGCTCAGCAGCGCTGGGACGATGGCAATGAGTATTTTCCGCCGACCACCTTTCAAATCTCTAATATCCATGCCGGTACCGGCGCCGGTAACGTTATTCCGGGGCGGCTCGATGTGCAATTTAACTTCCGTTTCTCAACCGAACTTACGGCGCAACAACTCAAACAGCAAGTAGAGGCCATTCTTACCGAGCATAACTTGGATTATCATCTAAACTGGACATTAAACGGGCCGCCTTTCCTAACCGAACCTGATATTTTGGTTGACGCGGTGCAAACGGCTCTGACACGCTGCTGTGGTGAACCGGCGCAGTTGTCCACTGCCGGTGGTACGTCTGATGGACGCTTCATTGCTCCGACCGGCGCTCAGGTGATCGAACTCGGCCCGGTCAATGCCACCATTCATAAGGTTAATGAGTGCGTACGAGTCAGCGACTTGGAGCAACTGACTGAGGTTTACCAAGCAACATTAGAGGAGTTGCTGAGTTTATGCCAGAGCAACTGAGTATTGCTCAACTGACCGGCCAAACGGACAGCCACTTAACCACGCTGGCAGGCGAGCAGGCGAAGCTTCACCCGCTGGCTGCTGAGGCTTACCTGAAAATGCGCGCGGCAGCAGAAGACGCGGGCATTTCGCTGGCAATTGCCTCGGGGTTTCGTTCGCTGCAACGGCAATTGTCCATCTGGAACCGTAAATGGCAAGGCCAGCAAAGCGTACTGGATAAAAACGGTCAGCCACTGACGGTCACGGCCTTAGAGTCCGCCGCACTGATGCATGCCATTTTACATTGGTCCGCCCTGCCCGGCGCCAGCCGTCATCACTGGGGAAGTGATTTTGACGTGTTCGACCCGCGACCGTTTCGCGATGGCAGCAACACGTTACAACTGGTGCCGTCGGAATACTGCGATCCCAGTGGCCCTTGTTTTGATGTCTGGCAATGGCTTACAGAGCACGCACACGAGTTTGGCTTTTTCTTTCCTTACGCACGTTATCAAGGTGGCGTTGCACAGGAACCATGGCATCTGAGCTATCGTCCGCTGGCAACTCAGTTACAACAGCAGTTAAGCTTAACGGTGCTCACGGAGTTACTGCAATCACTGCCGTTAGAGGGCAAAACGACGGTGTTGGAACAGTTGCCGCACATCCAAAAACAGTACATCAACAACATAAGCGAGGATAGCGGATGGACCAACACTTGGTGTGGCTACTCATCCTTTTAGTGATCGGTGTCGTGGTCAGTAATTTAATGGTGCTGAAATACACCAGCAAATTCAAATGGCCAACCAACAAGGACACCAACGAGGACAATAGTACAGACAAAAAAACACCGGACAATGAAACATCATCCGGTGCGGAGAACAACAAACCTTCGGCGTCGGATCGCTCGCAGTAGCGAGCGAAACCTCATCAGGACAGCTGCACACCTAAGCGTTGTGCGACTTCGCGATAGGCCTCAACTACACCGCCTAAGCCTTGACGGAAGCGGTCCTTATCGAGTTTCTCACGGGTCTTAGCGTCCCATAAGCGACAACCATCTGGGGTAAATTCATCACCCAGTACCAATTCGCCGTCGCAGACACCAAACTCCAGTTTGTAATCAACCAAGATCAGACCCGCCTGCTCAAACAACGACTTGAGTACGGCATTAACCTTGAAGGTCAGGGTTTTCATTTGCTCAATTTGTTCTTTGGTCGCCCAGCCAAAGGCTTGAATGTGATATTCGTTAACCATTGGGTCATGCAATGCATCGTTCTTCAGGAAAAACTCAAAGGTCGGCGGATTTAACGCTTTCCCTTCTTCAACGCCCAGACGGCGCACCAGCGAGCCTGCAGCAACGTTGCGAACCACACATTCTACCGGGATCATATCGAGCTTCTTAACCAGCGATTCGTTGTCACTGAGCAAACGATCCAACTGAGTTGGAATGCCAGCCTCTTCCAGCCGTGTCATGATGAAGTGGTTAAAACGATTGTTAACCATACCTTTATCATCTAACTGCTCGACTTTTTCACCATCAAAGGCAGACGTATCGTTACGAAACTCAAGTATCAGCCGATTAGGATCATCGGTTTGATAAACGGTTTTCGCTTTACCGCGGTACAACTCACTGCGTTTTTCCATGACTGGGCAAACCCTTATATTAACGTTGATTTTGCTCTTGCAAGGCGTCTGCAAAAGCGTTTTCGATGGCTTTTAACCAAGCTTCACTAACCACTTCGCCGTCGCGTAATACGGTCATTGAGGTGTCATCATTATACTCGACCAAACGGACTTCGTATTCCCCTTCTTCAATATCAAGCGCCTCATAATCATCGCCGCCCATGAATAGGAAGCCACTGTCAGGCTTACTGTACTCAACAAAATAAGTACCAGCGTCACGGTTAAGATCGTCGACAATCAGACCAATTTGATCCAGCGCCAGACCCGTCAATGGCCACGCATTCTCAAACGACATACCGATAATAAAGGCAGGCTGCTGCTTGTTGTTCGTTGCCAGGGTCAACGGTACCACTTGGTTACCCTCCGCAATAACACCCTCCTGCTGCAGACGGTTAACTTCGGAGATCACCGCATTGAGTAACGCCACCTCAGTGTTGGTTTGCAACAACTCCGACATTGGTTGAGCCTTGCCGTCGCGCTTTTCTGTTACATCTTTAAGGTCGATGGTTAACGAGGTGGTGCGGCCATGAGACGCAGGGTCCTGGCTTAACTGATAACGATAGCTGCGTTCCAGGCGACGTGTGCTGTTTTCACCAAAATCCCAAAAACTGCTGTCTTCAGCTTCCAGTTCCATCGCACGCGTTACCGGCTCGCTCAACCAGGTAGTTTGATCAACTTGTTGCCACTGAATGTTTCGACGTTGCAGGACATTCTCTGCCGCACGCCAAACAAAATCGACAACCGCTCCACCCATACCGTCAACCACATCAAAATAAACCGTGGTCTGCTGTTCATTTTCCAGTACTCGACTGCCCAGCGCAACGGGACGTACCAGCCGCGGTGACATGACATTGACGTCAGCCCCAACGTGTCCGGCCGCGATCTGATTGGCTGGCACCTCGTAATCACTTTCGGTTTCCGGCGCTTCAAGTTCTGAAGGCACGACCAATGCGGAAGGTTGGTTCATCTGCGCGTAGTCAAAATCTCCACTGGCCTGCTCTTTCGGCCCGCTGGAACATGCCGACAAGGCGGTGGCTGCGGCTACCACTGTAGCAACGCGAGTTAATTTCATTACGACTCCTGAGAATTTAATAAATCCAGTTCGGCTAACACCGCTTCGATTTTTTCTTGATGATGAAGTTCCGGCGGGGTTAACGGTAACCGATAATTTGCACTGCACCAACCCATCAACGCCAATGCCCATTTTACCGGGATAGGGTTTGACTCAATAAACAACACCTGGTGCAACGCCTCTAGTTGCTTGTCAATCGCTTCAGCTTCTGCGCGCAGACCTTGAGTAGCTGCTTCAACGAGCGCTTTCATCTGTGCCGGTACAACGTTAGCGGTAACACTGATCACGCCATCACCGCCGGCCAGCATAAACTCCCGGGCGGTCGGGTCATCACCACTTAACAGAATGAAATCATCACCGCAACGACGCCTCAAATCCGCGACGCGGCTAATGTCGCCGGTTGCTTCTTTGATACCAATAATTCCGTCAATGGCCGCCAATTGCTCAATCACATCCGGGGTCATATCCAGTGCAGTGCGACCTGGCACGTTATAAAGAATTTGAGGTATGTCACTGACTTCAGCGCAGGCTTTGTAGTGAGCAATAAGGCCTGCCAGCGAGGGTTTGTTGTAGTAGGGGGTAACGTTGAGGAAACCGTCGACACCGAGGTGACTCATTTTTTCGGTCAACTGCACCGCTTCACTGGTTGAATTTGAACCGTTACCACCAATCACACCTATGCGGCCACCCGCCAATTCCACCATCGCACTGACAACGTCAATGTGCTCCTCATGGCTAAGTGTGGTAGATTCGCCCGTGGTTCCTACCGCGACGATAGCGTCAGTTCCAGCCTCTACGTGACGGTTAACCAAATACTCTAATTCGCTATAATCGATATTGCCGTATTTGGTAAAAGGCGTAACTAACGCAACAATACTACCCTTTAGCATATCTACTCCGTATAAAAAATTGCGGCTTACAATGGTAATGGCACACCAATATAAAGACAAGACTAGGAACATAGTTGCGTGTAATGGTTCCATCAATTTTTAATCCAAACCGCACTAAGGTATTCTATAACTCATTAGCTTTCATCAAATCATCAAGGGAGATCCGAATGGAACGTTTACAAGCTGGCGATAAAGCCCCTATGTTTGAACTGGCTGACGCCAATGAAAATACCGTTAAACTGGCCGAGTTACTGCAGCAACACCGGGTGCTGGTGTATTTTTATCCAAAAGCAATGACCCCGGGTTGTACGGTACAGGCGCAAAACTTGCGGGACCAAAAAGATAAGCTGGCCGAGCACAACGTCATCTCAGTTGGCATCAGCCCGGACGCACCTAAGCGTTTGGCTAAGTTCACCGAGCGCGACGAATTAAACTTCACACTGTTGAGTGACGAGGATCACCAGGTCGCCGATCAATTTGGCGTCTGGGGACCGAAAAAATTCATGGGTAAAGAATACGACGGCATTCACCGCATCAGCTTTTTAATCGAGCAGGACGGCACCATCAGCCAGGTGTTTGATAAGTTCAAAACCAAGAACCACCATGAGGTGGTTCTCGACGTTCTGAATGGTAACGACTAACCAGCGTTAGTTTGTTGTTCAACCCCACTGGACCAGGCGGTTAATACGGCTTTGACCAGACTGGCCAGTGGGATTGCGAAAAACACCCCCCAAAAGCCCCAGATACCACCAAAAACCACCACTGCAGCAATGATATAAACGGGATTTAAACTGACCGCCTCCGAAAACAAAATCGGCACCAGCAAGTTACCGTCCAACGCCTGAATAATAAAGTAAGCAACCGCTATCCAGGCGAAGGTTGAGGTTGGACCGAATTGAAAAAAGGCCACTAACAACACCGGGATGGTCACAACAGCCGCACCAATATAAGGAATTAATACGGAAAAACCGACCATAATCGACAACAACGCCGCGTACCGCAGGTCGAACGCAAAGAAAGTGATAAAACTGACGACCGCCACCACCACCACTTCAATCGCTTTACCGCGAATGTAGTTCATGATTTGTAGGTTCATTTCCTGGCCAACCTGACTGATTAATTGGCGGTTAGACGGCAGCACGCGATTCAGGTGCGACATCAGCTCATCGCGATCTTTCAACATAAAGAACACCAGCAGAGGCACCACAATCAGATACACCATAATGGCCATCACGTTGGCAATCGAGCTCAATGACAACGTCAGCAATTGTTCGCCCATGGCAACCGCACGACGGCGCAGGCTTTGCATCAGTTCGTTGATCTGTGCCTGATCGATAATGTTAGGGAACAGTTCGGGTAGCTTGTGCAGCCAAATCTGCACATTCGTCAACATTTCCGGCAGTTCCGTAACCAGTGTCGTGCTTTGCTGCCAGATAACCGGCACCAGTGTTACCACCAGGATAAGCGCCAGCGCCACAAACAGCGTAAAAGTAACAATACTTGCCAACAGCCGTGATAAACCGAGGTGCATCAGTCGGGTAACCGGCCAGTCCAACAAGTAGGCCAGCGCGACAGCAATAAGGATGGGCGCCAGTAAATTGCCAAAAAAGACGATCAGAGATACCCCAAATACCAGCAACAAAAATAGTGTTACGGCGTTAGGGTCAGAAAACTTACGGTTATACCATTGTTTTAGGTAATCCAGCATGTCGTTAATACCTCGGAGCTACTGTTATCATCATATCAGCCCTTGCAATCTTTCCATAACCCCATAGAGTAAAAAGGAACTATTTTTTAATTACTAACTCATAGCAACAGCAGGTTGTTAACTCAAGAGCCGTACATGCCATCCTTTCGTCATACATTAATCACAATTTGTAGTGTTGCCCTGCTAACCGGGGTAAGTTCGGTATCTGTGGCGCAAGATCATTCGCGTCTGCCACAAATGGGAACCACCGGGGCCGGCTTTATGAGCGTCGAACGGGAACGACTGATTGGCGATTATTATATGCGTCAGGTACGAGCCCAGGCACCCATTATTGCCGATCCGGCACTGGACAGTTATTTAGCTGAACTCGGCAACAGCTTAGTGCGCCACGCCGACAGTGTTCGTTACCCGTTTAATTTTTTCTGGATCAATAATCCCGAAATTAATGCCTTTGCGTTTTTCGGAGGCTATGTTGGTGTGCATACCGGGCTGATCCAGGAAGCCCGTAACGAATCGGAACTTGCGGCCGTACTCGGCCACGAGATTGCTCACGTAACCCAGCGTCATATCGTACGCCGAATGCAGGAACAGCAACGCAGTATGCCGATGACCATCGCCGGACTGGTGGGTTCGATCTTGCTCGGCATGGCCAATGCCGAAGCCGGTGCCGCCGGGCTGTATGCCACCATGGGTATGTCGCAGCAATCACAAATCAATTATACCCGTTTGTACGAACAAGAAGCTGACCGAATTGGTATGGGCGTATTGGCCAATGCGGGCTACGATCCGGCCGGAGCGCCTAACTTTTTTGGTCGCTTGGCGGAAAAATATCGGTATGTCAGCAAGCCGCCGGAGATGCTAATGACGCACCCGCTGCCAGAATCCCGTATCGCCGATACCCGCGCTCGGGCAGAAAGTATGCAACGCCGCAACGTCGCACCCAGCCTCGATTTTCATTTAGCCAAGGCGCGAGTGGATGCCCGTTATACACGGTCCAGCACCGAATCTGAACTGCAGGCGCTCAGCAACAGCACTGACCCGTTCGCGCGTCAATATGGCTTGTACGCCCTAGCTATAAGGGCTTTGGACGATGGCAATGCCGAGCGCGCCGCTGAACATCTGGCGCCGTTGTTAGCCCAGGCTCCACGCAACCGTTTTTATCTCGACGTGCAAACGGATATTTTGCTGCAGCAACAACGCTACGACGAAGCACTCAACCTGCTGAGAGATGCCTACCAACGCTCACCCAATGAGCCGGTGGTAACCCTTAACTTTGCCAACGCAGCCATCGAAGCCGGTGAGATTTCACTTGCCATCGACTTGTTGCGCCACTTCTTACTGGAAAATAACCATCATATATTGGCGCTGGACCTGCTCACCAACGCCTATGAACGCAGTGCTAACCGTGCCGCGATGTACGAAACACGCGCTGAGGCATTAGCGTTGCGCGGTAACTTCAAACTGGCCATTGACCAGTTGCATACCGCACACAATCACACCAATAACGACGTAACCTTAAAGCGCCTGAACGCCCGTATCGACCAATTAAGGGCGCAACTGGAACAGGCACAAAACCTAATGTGACTCCGACACCGCTGCGCGCAGTGAAGTCAGCGTTTGCTCTCCCATCATCGGCCCTTTCACCCGGCCGTCAGGGAACACGACATAAGTTGCCGGCAACATTTTCGGACGTTCGAACGGATAATTTGCCGGTGGTTGTGCCAACGCTAATGGGTAGTCGATGCCATGCCGTTGGGCCAGAGCCCTTATCTGCTCATTATCAAGCGGATCAAAGCTCACCCCTATCAACTTAAGCTCGGGGTTGTTGGCCACATCCTGATGATAAAACTCATTCAACTCAGGCAATTCGCGAAGGCAAGGGGCACACCATTCAGCGAAATAATTAATCACGACGGTGGCGTCTTGCTGTTGCCAACTGACGTTGTCATCGGCGGTTGTGGTAATGTCAGGTTGTGGCGAGCACGCGCCGAGCAGCAGCACGGCTAGCCATGACAAATATCTATGTTTCATTTTTATTATCCTGTTTTTATCGAGATTTTTGCCTTCATTTAACGCTTTGCGGTAACATGAGGCTACCTTTATCGAATATCACGCAAGAGTCAATCGCATGAGTGAATTTACCATCTATCATAACCCCCGCTGTTCAAAATCTCGCCAAACACTGGCGCTTATCGAAGAACGTGGCGCTCAGCCTACTGTGGTTGAATACTTAAAAACGCCACCGAACGCCGCTGAATTAACGCGCATTCTGGAATTATTACAATTACAGCCAAAACAACTGATGCGCACCAAAGAAGACCTGTATAAAGAACTGGGTCTGGCGGACGTCGATGATAACGATACCTTGATTACCGCCATGGTTAATAATCCCAAGCTGATTGAACGACCGATCGTGATTAACGGCGATAAAGCAGTGATTGGCCGGCCTCCGGAAAACGTACTCGATATCCTATGACAACGTCCTCTACTCAGGTCATTATTTTGTATTTTAGCCGTGGCGGCGCCACTCAACGGCTCGCTGATGCCATTGCTGAAGGTGTAACCGCCGCCGGGGGGGAAGCGCTGTTGCGCACGGTTAACAGCGATGCTGACGCAGCCAGCGCCCGCGATATGGTGATTGAACGCGACGAACTGACGCGATGCGATGCGCTGTTGTTGGGTAGCCCAACCCGCTTTGGTCACATGGCGTCGGCGTTGCAAAAGTTTTGGGAAAGCACCAGTAACGACTGGCTTAAAGGTGTCTTAATCAACAAGCCCGGCGCGGTGTTTACCTCGACCTCATCATTGCATGGCGGTCAGGAAACCACCCTACTGTCCCTGGCACTGCCACTGCTTCACCACGGTATGTTGTTAACCGGTGTGCCTTACTCACAGCCCAGTGTGCATGGTCGCGATGGTGGAGGCTCTCCTTATGGTGCCAGTTTTTTGAATGATCGCACCAGCCTGACCAGCAGCGAACAACAAACCGCTTTTGCGCTCGGTCGCCGGGTCTGTCAAATTGCAACCGCCTGCCGTCACGCAACCATTGAGGACTGAACCGTCATGATGCCCAGACAACCGCGTTTCTATCGCGTTTTAACCCAGCTTTGCTACTGGCCTTTACTGCTTTTTGTGGTGCTTTGGCACACACTTTTGCAGGATCCCGACAGTGTCAGCTTACCCTTACCTCTAGCGTTACTGTTTTGGGTATTACCCCTGTTATTCCCGTTACCGGGTCTGGTAAAAGGTAAAGCCTATACCCACGCCTGGTTCAACTTTATTCTCATGTTTTACTTTTTGCACGCACTGACCACACTGTATACCCATCCGAGCGAATTCTGGTTGGCGCTGGTGGAATTACTGTTAACCAGCGGTGCGTTTGTCGGCGCGACCGGCTATGCCCGTTATCAGGGACGCGCTCAAGGACTTGGCTTAAAGAAACAACGGCAGGATTAAATCGACAGCGTTTGTTTAACAAAGGGAATGGTTAAACGACGCTGTTGCGCCATCGACGCCGTATCAAGTTCATTTAAATAACGTAATAGCTCGCGCATATCGCGCCCCAGCCGGTGCAACATAAATTGTGCGACATCAGCGGGCAGTTGCAGACCTCGCCAACCCGCTCGCAACGACAGCGCCTTGGCTTTATCAGCGTCATCCAGCGGCGTTAACTGGTAAGCCGTTGACCATTGCAGGCGCGACTTTAAGTCAGGCAGCGTAACCTCGGTTTGCGCTGCCGCCTGGGACGCGGTCATCACCATGCGCACGGTCTTTTCATCGGTTATCCGGTTTATCAGCGCAAACAGCTCAAAACACCAGTCCGCGCGATCTAATACCGCATCCACATCGTCAATACACAACAGATCAAAGTGATGCATTCCCTCAAGCACAGCGGCCGCATCTTCGATGCGTTGCAGTTCATTAAACGGCAGATACATCACCTTTTTATTGGCGTGATTGGCCGCTGCTAAGGTTGCATGCAACAAGTGGCTTTTGCCGCTGGCGGCAGGCCCGGAAATCCAGGTAAAGCGGTCGGTTTTGCCCGGCCCCGCATGACGTTGCGCCATTTGCGTCAGCCAATCAACGGCTTCACTGTTCTGTCCGCGATAAAACGTCGCAAACAGTTCGTCATCCGGTAATTGTACCTGTAAGGGCAGTTGCTGAGGCATCGGTTGTTGCTGTGGCATTAATTGGCTACCCAACGATAAACGCTTTGTTGCTGACGCTTTGGTTCAATAAACGGGCTGACGTCCTGAGAAACCAGGCGACCGTCTAACTGAATGGTTTGCAATAAATGATCCTCACTACCACGCACCACCACAGTAAACTGCGCGCGTTCGGTGCTGTATTGTTGTAGTCGCACCGACTCTACCGATGCCACTGAACTGAGAAACTGCTCCAGCGCCAGCACATCCTGCCAACGTTGCAACTGCTGCACTTCCAGCGCTACCTCGATTAACTCCTGCTGATCCGAGCTCACAACGCTGTATGTTTTCGCCAACTGTTGCAGTAAATCATTAACAAAAGGTTCTGCTAACCAATCCTCACTTTGTGCGTACACCACGCCATTCAGGCGTCGAGACTCGACATCAACAGACCAGTCAAGACGGTAAGTCTGATCCGGGTTCTCAGGATTTTCAAGGCGGGTAATACGTGCCATCAGGTACCCATCGGACGCATAGCGACGGCTCGCCTTGGCAACGGGTTGCGTGAAGCGCCCCCAGACATCGGTGGGGCTAACGGTCATCGCATCGGTTAAGTCCAATAACGGTAACTGAATAGGAATACCGGAAGCACGGGCAAAGGTTCGTAATTGTTGAGTAAAGATCGACTCATCGCCGCTGCCAATCAACTGACGGCGGTTGTTATCCTGTTCATGGGCAATCCACAATAACAATTCCGGTCGGCGGCTTCCCCAGTAAGGCAATTCATTATCCGCCAACAACTGCCTCAGTTTACGCCCGTCAAAGGTCGCTTCCAGTCGTTGTTGCGAACCCTGCCGCTGGTAACCATATTGCAGCAAATAATCGTTAACATTCCGACGCGCTGATTGCACCGCCTGGTGTTCCAACAGTGCCGACTGACCGGTGACCTTAATGATCACCTGATCAAACGCGGCACGGATTGCCTGCTGACGTTGCTGACTGGCCTGAGAACTTACATCGACTCGCGCGCTGTAAAGATCCTCGATCAATTTAGCCGCCGTCGAACCGCTCCACGGCAATGCAACCATGCAGATGATCATCAGTGCAACTAAACGAGTTTTACAATTCATGCTGCTGCTTCGTTTTTAAGGTGTTGTGTGCATCTTAAACAGCCGTATTCGTAACAGCAAGTGACAACTTGTGGATAAGCCTGTGGGAATCGTAAAAGCCTGCTAGTCAAACCGACTTATGACCGCTAGAATAGCGGAAAATTCTAGCAATCAGGGTCGGCCATGCTTAAAAAGCAACTTCGAGGGATCAGTTCACTTTTATCCAGCATCAGTTTGATTGGTGTTTGTGTGGGCATGACCAGTACCCTACTCAGTTTACGCGCAACCATCGAAGATTTCGGTACCCTGGTCACCGGTTTTATCATGTCAGCCTATTTTATTGGCTACCTGTTCGGTTCAACCCGCGCGCCCAAAGACATTCGCCGAGTCGGCTACATCCGATCCTTCGGCGGCCTCGCGGCATTGGCCGCATTCAGTGTGTTGGTGCAAGCCATCTGGGTTGATCCCATTGTCTGGTTTGTGATGCGCTTTATTACCGGTTTTGCGATTTCCGGCATCTTCGTGATCGCCGAGAGCTGGCTTAATACCATGGCCGATAACCGCAGCCGCGGCACGCTGCTGTCCGTCTATCTGGTTATTATTTATACCGGCCTGATCGCCGGCCAGCTGATTTTGGGGGTTGCCGACCCGGCTGGCTTTATTGGCTTTGCCATTGTCGCGTTATTAATCAACCTGTCACTGATCCCTATTTTGGTCAGTGTTACGGTCGAGCCAACCACCCACGAAAACAAAAAAGTACCGATTAAAATGTTGTTCAAAACCGTGCCGTTAGGCGTGGTGAATGCCTTTATTATGCAAGCGTGCTATGCGATGTTCTATGGCATTGGTCCAATGTACGCGTCATACATCGGTTTGAGTGTGGTACAGATCACCTTCTTTATGTCGGCGTTTATCGTTGGCGGGCTTCTGTCTCAGGCACCGTTTGGCTTGCTGTCTGACCGCATCGACCGTCGTTTTGTGATCACCATTTGTGCCGGTGGCGGCGCCGTCAGTGCCATCATCCTGTCACAACTCGGTGCCGGTAATGCCTTGTTGATTTATCTGGCGGTCGCGGTATTGGGTGCTTTTATTCTGCCACTGTATTCACTGGGCATGGCTCACACCAACGATTATCTGGAACGTGATCAGATGGTCGGCGCTACCGGTGCCATCATTAAAATTGGTGGTGCGGGCTCCATCATCGGTGCGCCAGCGGTTGCGGCACTGATGCAATTTGGCGCGATTAACTTTTTCTTCTTACTGTTGGGCGGACTGACGGCGTTTGTGGGGCTTTATTCCCTGTACCGTATTACTCGTCGTGCCAAGGCCGAAGACCAGTTGCACAGTAGCTTTGCGGTATTGGCACCATCACAGACATCGGATGAACTACTGACATCAATGGCGGAAGAATTGCCGGAAGATGAAGAGCAACAGAGCGACGACGTTGATGGCAACGCCGTCCTCAAACGTTAATTTACTCGTTGCTGAGAAGCCCGGAAACCCATTGCTGGGCTTCTTCAATGATGGCGGTAAGATGCTCATCACTGTTAAAGCTTTCGGCGTATATTTTATAAACGGGTTCGGTGCCTGACGGTCGCGCAGCAAACCAGCCATTAGCGGTGGTCACTTTAATACCACCAAACTGAGCGTCATTACCTGGCGCTTTCGTCGCGATTGAGGTCACCGCTTCGTCAGCCAATTGTGGCAATTTCACCTTATAAGCGCGGATACCGGCAAAGGCTTTGTTCTGTTCCGTAGAAGACGCTGTATCCACTCGGCGATAATACGACGTGCCATGTTGCTGACACAGTTGGTCGTAGTATTGACCCGGGTTTTTACCCGTCTTGGCAAGTATTTCTGCCGCCAGCAGTACCATCACAATCCCGTCTTTATCGGTCGTCCAGACCTCGCCGTTACGATCCAGCAAGGTTGCACCAGCGCTTTCCTCGCCGGCAAAGCCGATAGTCTGCGCGGCCAGGCCCGGAGCAAACCATTTGAAGCCAACCGGAACTTCCAGTAACGGTCGTCCGTTATGAGCAACAACACGGTCGATCATGGCACTGGACACCACTGTTTTGCCAATTGCCACTTGCTCGTTCCACTGACGCGTCTGGCACAGATAGTCAATGGCAACCGCTAAGTAATGATTGGGGTTAAGTAGACCGTGCGTTGGCGTGACAATGCCGTGGCGGTCGTAATCCGGATCATTGCCACCGGCCAAATCATACTGGTCTTTGTATTGCAGCAGACCGGCCATCGCGGCCGGTGACGAACAGTCCATGCGGATCTGGCCGTCTTTGTCCAGCGTCATAAAGCCAAAAGCAGGATCCACGTGTGCGTTGTGCACGGTGATGTCCAACCGGTAGTGCTCGGCAATCTGCTGCCAGTATTTTGCACCAGAACCACCCATCGCATCGATACCAAGTTTGAGCTTGGCGGCGGCAATCGCGTCCATATCGATCACTCGAGTGAGGCTCTCGATGTAGTCGCGACGCCAGTCGCAAAAGACTAACGCTGGATGCTCCAGGACGTCTTCTGATTCACAGGTGTTAACCCCCTGCAAACCGGAGGAAAGCAGCGCATTAGCGTATTTTTCAATGGTTTTGGTGGCGTCGCTGTCGGCCGGCCCACCGTGTGGCGGGTTGTATTTAAAGCCGCCGTCCTGGGGAGGGTTATGCGACGGCGTAATCACGACCCCATCGCAAACATCCTGATGCTCCTTGTTGTAGGTTAAAATGGCGTGTGATATCGCCGGTGTCGGGGTGTAATCGTGCTCCGTTTGCACCCGCACTTCCAGCCCATTACCTAAGAACACATCCAGCGCACTCAGATACGCCGATTCGGATAACGCGTGAGTATCCTTGCCAACCAGGATCGGTCCGCGGATACCCTGCTCTTCGCGGTAGGCACAAATCGCTTGCGCGATCGCCAGAATATGCGCTTCGTTAAAGCTACGCTTGAGCGCGCTGCCGCGATGACCCGAGGTACCAAAACTCACTTTCTGGGCCGGATTGCGCGGATCCGGCTCATAAACATAATAAGCACTGGTCAGTTGCGCAATATTAATCAAATCCGCAGGTGTCGCCTCCTGCCCGGCACGTTCATGCATGGCCATTATAAAAAGTCCCTTATTTTTTCCGCTTCGGCAGCACTGTACCCCAATTGCTCAGCAACTTGCGTCAGCATGGATTTTTTCTTAGTCGTATTGTTGTTGGTTACTACCCAGTAAGGCGAACCCGGGATGGCTTTCGGGTTGGTGCTATTACCGCTGGTGAGCAGTGCCTCCTCGGAGCGGGCAAAATACTGGCGATCACGCCCGCGAATGGTCAGTACTTGCTCAAATTGTTGCGGATGCGATCGATGCAACATGCTGAGAATGTACAGAAACCGTGCGACCACGCTTTTTTGCACATTAACATCCTGCTGGTTGAGGCGGTTAAAGACACTTTCGGTCGCTTTTTCCGGACTCTGTTCAGCGGTTTCGGTGGCAGCGTCCAGCCCGAGCAGACGGCGCAAAATATCCGATGCGCTCTCGCCTATTTGCTGGGTGTGACTTGCTATGTATGCGTACAAATCGTCTTCTACTTCAATTCGTTTCATGAATGGTATTACCTCATCGCCCCTGGTTTTGACCAATGGTTTGCCTAATTCGCTTGCAAGGCAGGCATAAACTCCCGAAAATGATGGCAAAGTTTACCATTAAAGGCATCCAGATGGCAGAGTCAGTAACATTGGAATATCAAACCCTTGGCCAACAGCAACACCCGACGGTGGTGCTCATCCATGGTTTGTTTGGTGACAAAGACAACTTAAAAAGCCTCGCCAGAGCGCTGGAAGACGCGTATTACTGTGTCATGATTGACGCCCGCAACCACGGCGATTCGCCGCACTGCGAGCACATGAGTTACGGTGAAATGGCCGCCGACGTCATCGCCACCTGCGACAGTCTGGGCATCGACGACTTTGCAGTCGTCGGACACTCGATGGGCGGCAAAATTGCGATGCAACTGGCGATGGATTACCCGCAGCGGGTCACTCGTGCCGTGTTTGCTGATATCGCGCCTGCTCAGTATGACGGCACTCATGACGACATTTTAACGGCATTGAAAAACCTCGATCTCAGTCAGATCAATAGCCGCAGTGATGCCGACAGCGAACTGGCAAACACCGTCAAAAATAAGGGTGTGCGCCAGTTTTTGCTGAAGAATCTGCGGAAGAGCGACGACGGTTACCGTTGGCGACTCAATATTGATGCCTTAATTGCCAACTACACGACACTGGCCGGTAACGTCAGTGAGGGCCATTACGCAGGTCCGGTGCTGTTTATCAAGGGCGGCGACTCCAATTATTTAACCGAGGCGCATCGCGACCAAATAAATCAGCGTTTTGATGACGTCGAGGTTAAAGTTATCGAAGGCACAGGGCATTGGTTACATGCAGAAAAGCCGCGTATTTTTAACCGCTTGGTGCGCGAATTCTTAAACCCTTGAGCGACACAGGGTCGTCAGCCGAAGCGCGCTATGGTAGACTATGCGCGATATTAACCAGCCTGAGGTGTACATAATTCATGTTGGCTGAATACTACGAACAAATCGAGATACTGGCGACCAACATTACGCTTGGCATCTTATTTTTATTAATAGGCCTTGCTATTCGCGATGTGTTAAAGCGATCGGCAGTGCCCAAATTCGGCCGTTTCATCGTCTGGCTGGTGTTGTTTCTTGGCTGTTTTGGATTTATCGCCAAGGGCATTATCCAGGTGTATTGGGAATCGGGACTTTGATAAAAGCACCTGCATAGCAATTCACAACACACATGGCAAAAGCAAACAACGATAAAGTAACCATCGACTTATTTGTCGATCAGCCCCGGCGCGGACGTCCCCGCACGAACCCGTTGCCGCGCAGTGAACAGTTGCGCATCAATAAACGTAAACAATTGCTGCGTGACAAACAGCAGGGCAAAAAACGTATTGAGTTAAAAACCGATCGGCAGCTACACCAGCAATTAACCGATTTGGCGGAGTCTTTGAACTGTAGCCGAGGGGAATTGGTCGAAGCTGTTGTTAAAGTCGCGTTGGCACGAGAAGACACCTTCCTGCCAGCAGTCATTAACCTTATCAAATCAGGTGAAAATTGATTTATGGCAACCGTAGGAATTTTCTTTGGTAGTGATACAGGCAATACCGAAGCTGTCGCACAAATGATCCAGAAAGAACTGGGTAAAAAGTTAGTCGATGTTAAAGACATCGCAAAGTCCAGTAAAGAAGATATTGCCGGCTATGATTTGTTGCTTTTCGGTATTCCAACCTGGTACTACGGCGAAGCGCAATGCGATTGGGATGACTTTTTCCCAGAACTTGAAGAAATCGACTTCACCGATAAATTGGTCGCTATTTTTGGCTGCGGTGATCAGGAAGATTACGCCGAGTACTTCTTGGATGCGATGGGTATGGTGCGTGACATTGTTGAAGCACGCGGTGCTGTGATTGTGGGTCACTGGCCGACCGAGGGCTATCATTTCGAAGCCTCGAAAGGATTGGTTGATGAAAACCACTTTGTCGGGCTGGGTATTGATGAAGATCGTCAACCTGAACTGACCAAAGAACGTGTGACTAAGTGGTGTCAGCAAGTTTACCAGGAAATGTGCCTGGCGGAGCTGGCAAACGACTAGTAGTTCAGGGTATGCTGAACCCTTGAACTTAATTACGATAACTGATTGGCGACTGATATTATGGCAACAAACGACGAGCAGTTAAAAAAAGCGGGCTTAAAAGTCACTTCCCCGCGCATGAAGATTCTGGAAATTCTGAAAAAACCGGAAAATCAGCATATCAGCGCGGAAGATGTCTACAAGATCCTGCTTGAGCAGAAAGACGAAATTGGTTTAGCAACCGTTTATCGGGTTCTTAATCAGTTTGATGACGCCGGTATCATCACTCGCCATCATTTTGAAGGCGGCCGTTCGGTATTTGAGCTGAGTGCAAAAGAACATCATGACCATCTGGTGTGCTTAACCTGTGGGCATGTGTTTGAGTTTGAAGATGACATCATCGAAGAGCGTCAAGTTCGCATCGCAGAACAGAACAAAATCAAACTGACCAACCACAGCCTATACCTTTACGGTGAATGTCAGCGCGGTGACAACTGCGAGTATAAGCTCGCTGCTGAGGCCGATTAGCATGGCATTGCGCTGGATGATATACGGCGCATACGGGTACTCGGGCAAGTTAATTGCCCGACAAGCCAAAAAGCGTGGTTATTCTCCTATTCTGGCCGGCCGAAACGGCGTTACTCTGGCCGAGTTTGCCCGACATCTGGAATTGCCTTTTCGCGAGTTTTCGTTGCAGGACGTCAACAGCATTAAGCAACAATTAGCGGATGTCGACCTGGTGGTCAATTGCGCCGGCCCTTTCAGCCACACCGCAGCCCCCCTCATGCATGCCTGCATTGCCAGTAAAACCCATTACCTGGACATTACCGGCGAAATTGATGTGTTTGAATACGCTCACAGTCTCTCTGCCAAAGCGGCTGAGGCGGGCATCGTTTTGTGTCCCGGAGTTGGCTTTGACGTTATTCCGACTGACTGTGTGGCTGCGCGACTAAACGCGCAAATGCCCGATGCAACACACCTGGCACTGGGTTTTGATTCGGCCTCACGAATGAGCCGCGGCACTGCCAAGACCAGCGTAGAACGGCTGGGTCAGGGTGGCGCAGCGCGCATTAACGGTACCATAGAAACGGTGCCATTGGCCTGGAAAGCTCGCGAAATCGACTTTGGGGCGGGTAAAAAAATGGCCATGACCATTCCCTGGGGCGATGTTGCGACGGCCTACTACACCACAGAAATACCGAATATCGAAGTCTATATCCCGGCCAGTCCGCGCTTGGTAAAACGCTTACGGCGACTTAACCCATTTCGACGCGTGTTTAACTGGCAGTGGGTACAACGCAAACTGAAAGCAAAAATTGACGCCAACAGCGAAGGCCCGGACAGCAAGGATCGCGATCGCAATCCAACCTATGTTTGGGGAGAAATTCGCAATGCGCGTGGCGAACATCGAGAGATGCGGGTAAAAGTGAAGAATGGATATTCACTGACCGCCGAAGGCGCGGTAGAACTGGCTGTTTATACGCTGGAGCATCCGCACCCCGGCGGCTTTTATACACCTTCGCGCCTTTACGGCGCGAAGCTACTCGACAAATACATCATCAAATCATAACAAAGCGGCCTAACTGGCCGCTTTGTCGTCTTGTTGTTGTTCGATTTTAGCCCAACTGTCGCGCAGACCAACCGTCTGGTTAAAGATCAAACGCCCTTCTTGCTCGGCGTCCTGATCCAGACAGTAATAGCCTAAACGTTCAAACTGATAGGCTTGTTGCACCTTTGCTTGTGCCAGGTTCGCTTCGACAAAGCCATTTTTGATAACCAATGACTCCGGATTAAGAGCGGCAAACAGATCCTCTTCCGCAGCCGGGTTAGGCACCTGGAACAACCGGTCGTAGACACGGAACTCAGCAGGCACAGCGGTTGCTGCTGAAACCCAGTGAATCACACCTTTGACTTTACGGCCATCGGCAGGATCTTTACCCAAGGTATCCGCATCATAACTGCAGTACACGGTGGTGATGTTGCCGTCCGCATCTTTTTCAACACGATCCGCACGCACCACGTAAGCGTTACGCAACCGGACTTCTTTATCCAACACCAAACGCTTGAACTTTTTATTAGCCGATTCACGGAAGTCCTCACGTTCAATGTACAACGTTTTACTGAAGGTCACCTGACGAGTTCCCATCTCGGGTTTGTTCGGGTGATTTGGCGCTTCTAACGATTCTGTTGCATCATCCGGGTAGTTTTCAATCACCAGCTTAATCGGATCCATTACCGCCATTGCCCGCGGTGCATTCTCGTTTAAGTCATCACGGATACAGGCCTCGAGCATACTCATTTCGACCTGGTTATCCATCTTGGTGACACCGATACGGCGACAAAACTCACGGATGGAAGCCGGTGTATAACCACGGCGACGTAAACCAGCAATGCTCGGTACGCGCGGATCATCCCAGCCACTGACTTTGTGCTCTTCCACCAGCGTATTGATGATGCGTTTACTCATCACCGCATACTGCAGATTCAGACGCGAAAACTCAATTTGCTGTGGATGACAGTCAATGCTGATGTTATCCAACACCCAGTCGTACAAACGGCGGTTATCCTGGAACTCCAACGTGCACAGTGAGTGGGTAATACCTTCCAGCGCATCCGAGATACAATGAGTAAAGTCATACATCGGATAAACACACCATTTATCACCGGTTTGGTGATGATGAGCAAAGCGCACACGGTAAATCACCGGATCGCGCATACACATGAACGGCGAGCTCATATCAATTTTTGCCCGTAACGAACACTCGCCTTCTTTAAATTCACCGGCGGTCATGCGCTGGAACAATGCCAGGTTCTCCGCCGCAGGCGTGTCCCGATAAGGGCTGTTTTTGCCCGGCTCTTTCAGTGTGCCACGCATTTCGCGCATGGTTTCCTGATCAGAGAAGTCAACGTAGGCTAAGCCTTTCTCAATCAACTCAACCGCATAGGCGTGCAACTGGTCAAAGTAATTGGATGAGTACTTAGGCTCACCGTCCCACTCGTAACCTAACCAGGCAACGTCCTTTTTAATCGACTCGACATAGTCGACCTTCTCTTTCAGCGGGTTGGTATCATCAAACCGTAAATTACAGGTACCGTTATAGTCTTCAGCAATACCGAAATTCAGGACAATCGACTTCGCATGACCTATATGCAAAAAGCCGTTCGGCTCAGGGGGAAAACGTGTTTTCACCGAGTCATGCTTACCCGAAGCCAAATCTTTATCAATAATTTGACGAATAAAATTACTCGGCCGGTGTTCGGTATCTGCCATTAGATTAGAATCTCCAACTACAAGCTACATTCAGAATGATAAGTATCGCGCTATGATCGCAGTTTCTAGGCGTTCTGACAAGCTAGCTGCACATCAAAAAAGCGGTAGTAACGCGCTAATTGTTGTTGCACCTGCTCTATCGTCACGCGGGTGAAGCGCACCTGATCGCCGGGCCGACATTGCGCCAACCGGCTGACATCCAGTGGACTGATGGTACCAAGCTTGGGATAGCCGCCGAGCGTCTGACGATCACATAACATAATGATCGGTTCGCCGTTGGGCGGTACTTGCACAGAGCCGATGTTAATGCCCTCGGACACAATGCCTTTGCCCTGATAGCTTAAGCTATGGCCTTTCAGTCGCACGCCCATGCGATTACTGCTGCTGTCTACGGTAAAATCGTTATAACAAAACGCCTCACGAACGGTATCCGGAAACTGCTCATACTGATTGCCGGGAATCAGTCCCAACGTTGGTGTTTTCGAATAGTCGGGACGATACTGCCAAGGCACCCGCCGATCAATATCCGCCGTGCTCTTTTCGGTGTTCAAGGTTGCGCCGGATCCAAGTGGCTGGCCATTTTGGTGAATGCCGCCGATTTTCTCCCGTGCCACGGTTGCGACACTGCCCCACTGCCGTTCCGCCTGAAACCCGCCGGCAACCGCCAGATAAATCCGCAACCCAGCCTGTGCCTGCCCGATGTGCAGAGTTTGACCAGCGGTTGCGCTGTGACTTTGCCAGCTATTAAGCGGTTGTTCGTCCAGGCTTAGTTTGGCATCGGCACCGCAAACCGAAAAATGCGTTGGCTCAGTAAAGCGTATGCGGGCGCCACCCAGGGTGATCTCCAGTTGTGCCGCGTCAAAGCGGTTACCCACCAATTTGTTGGCCCATAAAAACGCGTGTTCATCGGCCGGCCCGCCACGGGTCAAGCCTTTGCTGAGATACCCGAAGCGACCAAAATCCTGCAGCGTCATGTACAGACCGGGTTCAATCACTTCAATCATGCAGCGCCTCCGGATTTCCCCCCTGCTCAATAAACTGCTGTCGGGATATCGCTCGAAACTGCACGTAGTCACCAACCTCGAAGGCACTCAAAATACCTTGTTCCGGTTGATACAAGGGGGTTGCTGTGCGGCCGATGATGTTCCAGCCACCGGGCGAGTCGACCGGATAAACGGCGGTTTGCTGCTCGGCCACAGCGACGCTGCCCGCCGGTATTTTTTCACGTGGACGTTGCAACCTCGGAGTCACCAAAGCCTCAGGAAGAATGCCCATGTAACCGAACCCCGGCGCGAACCCGAGTGCAAACACCCGGAACGGCTGAGCGGTGTGTTTTTCGATCAATTCCTGTTTGCTAAGATGATGTGAATCCATCACCCGCTGCCAGTCCGGACCAACGTCATCCCCATAATAAACGTCCAGAGTGTGCAGGCTGCCCTCCGCGCTTGGCGCGTCGTTGACATCCTGCAACATGGGTTCGAGCGCTTGGCGTAGCGCCGCTTCTGACAGCTGTGTCACATCATAGTACAGCATCAGGGTCGAGTAAGCCGGCACCATATCGGTTAGCGGTAACGCACTGTGCAGTAATTGTTGCTGCAATGCCGTTACCCGCTCATTCGCGGCCTCTTCAATACGATCACTGAAGCAAACCATTACCGCGTCAGCACCGGCGTTCAATACCTTAGGGTAAGACGACTCAGTCATGTCAACCGCGCTCCTGTGACTCGTCTCCGTGAATCAGTGTGCGAAGTTTTTCGATGGTGGTAATGGCGCTCGGATTATCCCCATGCACGCACAACGAATCGATGCGGATGTTGAGGGGTTTACCGGTGATGCTGACGATAGCTTCACCTTGGCTAAAACGCCGTCCCTGCTCCAAAATTTGCTCATCATTTTGATACACGGCATCACTGAACTGGCGTGAACGCAAGCGTCCGTTATCGTCATAAGCGCGATCCGCAAAGCCCTCAAAAATCAGCGTAATTCCCTGAGTCTCTGCCCGTTGTTGCCACGCATGATTCTCCGGAGTTGCCATGATCATCAGTGGCAGCGGTTCGCTGCGCTGTTGCTGTAAGGCTGCAACGGCGGTGCAGACGGCATCAAAAGTCTGTCCGTCACTCAGCATGTCGTTATACAGCGCACCGTGGGGTTTGACGTAGTCAACCGTGGTCCCCTGACCGGCCGCTATCGCTTGCAACGCGCCTACCTGGTATTGCACCATGGCGGTAACTTCATCGGGCTTGCAGGCCATATGCCGCCGTCCGAAGCCGACCAAATCCGGATACGCCGGGTGCGCGCCAATGACCACCTCGTGCTGTTTCGCCAGCTTAACCGTATTGAGCATGGTCAGCGGATCGGACGCGTGAAAACCACAGGCGATATTGGCCCAGTCAATGTGTGGCATGAGTAAATCATCAGCGCCCATTTGCCAGGCGCCGAAACTTTCACCAATGTCGGCGTTTAACGCAATCTTTGTCGTATTCATGTCAGCCAGTCTAGCACAAATCAAGAGCCTTTTTTACGCGCTTCGACATCGCCGAGCAGGCGCGTAAAACTGACACAAAACAGGTACAGACCGATACCGATGGTGGCAATTTGCAACGATGGTAGCATCAACACCAACAACTGGTGCTTGGCGAAAATGGCTGCCGCACCGGTCAGTCCCATCGTCGTAATGCCCTGCGCAACCAAGGTTATGGGTCCAAGCCAGGATTCCAGCCGCTGCAACTTTAATAAGGCAAATAAGCCCCCCAACACCAATCCCCAGGCGATGGGTACGCCAAGCTTATACCAACCCAGTTGATAGTCGGCGATAGAGGCCACCAACTGATCCTGTGTGGCGGTGTAAAAAAACAGGCCGACAGCGCCGGCTAATATCACAATACGTTTCGATAGATTCATTGTAAGCTGGGTCCTACAGTGCCAAGCTGATTAAAAATAAAACAATAGCGATGATCGGGAGCCACAATAACGGTGATTGATACCAACGCAGCGGCGGGATATCCCCCGAATGCTGTTTGGAAGGCAGTGGTTGTCGATATAACCAGATAACACCTGCCAACATAATCACCGCACCGATAATTCGGATGCTCGAGTCGTTTTCACTGACTACGCCCAATACGGCCATCAGTAAGCCAATGATGGTAATTAAGATGGCGGATACACGTTGCCACATAAAGACTCCTTGTTGTTATTGTTCTTTGGTCGTAGCATTACGATAGCGTCTTTTCCATTACCATAAAAGTTTTACAACACATGAGCCTGATAAAAAAAGTTGCCCTAATTTTGCTCGCTGCCGGTGCAACCTTTGCACTTATCGTGACCAGCGTCATCGTATACCAGTACACTGCGATGGAACCGCCGCTGCCCAACGACACCGACTGCAGTATGCAACGCTTGCTGCAAACCGAGGAAAACGCGGCCGAAATTCATCACTATTATTGTCAGCGAGGCAGCAACAAAAGCTGGCAGGGACATGAGCTTTGGCTGGTTGAACCGGCGTCGGATCGCTGGCAACGAATGCTGACCACCACCTCACCGCAGTGCCTGCAACTGACGTTAGAGCGGCAGACACTGCATGTGGCACACGATGGTGATAAGGGCGAAATGAATTTGGCCGAGCCGGTCTTTATTCACAAAGACCTGAATGGCCAAAGCCAGACACTGGCGGTCGATATTGACAACCAACCCAACGCCAGCTGCCGCAGCGATTAAGTCAGTTTTAGCACCCACTTAAGCGGCAGCCGCTTCATTAAAAAGGCCATCAACGCCCATGGCCAGCGCGGCACATAGGCTTTAACCGGTTCCTTATTAATGGCCGCAGCCAGCAGTCGGCAACCGGTTTCGGTGTCGACCATGAAGGGTGTGTTTTTCACCTTTTCATTGATTTCCGAACGAATGTAGCCCGGATAAATGGTACTCACTTTGATTGGGCTGTTACTGCCATAACTTTTCATCAAGTCTGCCCGAATGCCTTCAGTCAGTGACGCCAGTCCGGCTTTGGTCGCGGCATAAACGGTCATAGCCCGCGGCATACCTCGAAACGCGCTCATCGAAGAAATGGTGACTAAGTGCCCCTGCTGCTGGTCCCGCAGTATGCTCATAGCGGCTTCGCATTGTGCCAAGGCGGCAACAAAATTGGTTTCTGCGGTTGCCTTATTGGCCTGAAAGTAACCGGTTCCGAGCGCCGCCCCCTTGCCCATTCCGGCATTGATGATAAAACGGTCAATTTGACCAAATTCCTGTTTAAATTCATCAAACACACGAAACACGTCGTCGTGTTGATTCACATCCAGCACCTTTATCCCGACCTTGATGGCAGGATAGCTCTGCTGCAGTTCAGTTTGCAGTTGTTGCAGACGGTCAATGCGGCGCGCGCACAGGCACAGATTTTTTCCCTGTTTGGCTAATTCCCGCGCCATGCCCTCGCCCAACCCCGAACTGGCTCCGGTAATCAAAATGGTGTTACGCTGTTGTTCCATATCAGTCCATGTCTCTTGTAATTGTTATTATTTTGGCTGTTGTGCAATCCGTCGACGACACCGCCACAGCAAGTAATTCACTAAAAACCAAAAGTTTTTAAAGGTTTTGTTGCGAGTCTGTTTGTGGTGGTAACGGTAATAGATCTGCTGTGCAATGACCGCTAAACGAAACAGTCCGAAGACTTCATAAAACGCGAAATCATCAACGTTAACCCCGGTTTTCTCGCAATAGTATTCAATGATTTGCTGACGAGTCAGCATGCCGGGATAATCACTTGGCTGACGTTTTGTCGCCCGTGCGATACGATCGTCACCGGCCTCAATCCAGTACGCAAGCGCATTACCAAGATCCATCAAGGGGTTGCCCAGAGTTGCCAGCTCCCAGTCAAGAATACCGATGATGGCAGTGGGCTGCTGTGGATCCAAAATCAGGTTGTCTAAACGAAAATCATTGTGAGTCAGACAAATGGTCTCCGTCGCCGGCTTGTTGTCCTGCAACCAGCGCATAACCGGCCCGGCGCCAAACACATTCCAGGTTTTCGCTTTTTGATAGCGTCCGCACCAGCCATTAATTTGTCGTTCGGTGTATCCAGCCCCTTTCGCAATACTACGCAATCCGGTGCTGTCTAAGTCAACCTGATGCAATTCAATCAGCTTATCCAGCGCGTTCAGATTTAACTGTCTGGCCTGCTCCGGCGACAACTCAAGACCCTTTGGGAAGCGCCGGCGCGGGATAATGCCACTGACGTGTTCCATCACGTAGAATTCGGCTCCAATCACCGACTCATCGGTACAATGCGCCAACATGTTCGGCACATAAGGGAAGGCCGGACGCAATTTTTTCTGCAATCGATATTCGCGCCCCATGTCATGGGCTGATTTTGCCTTGGTACCGGCCGGCGGGCGTCGTAACACCAACGCCAGTCCATCATAGTCAAGCCGGTAGGTCCAGTTCGATGCACCGCCTGTGTATTGAGTAACCTTCAGCTCACCGCGCTGTTGCGGCAACTCGTCCTTGATATGTTCTACCAGCCAGGCATCCAGTGCCGCCACCGGCAGTGTTTCCTCGTCTCTGACTTCGCTGGCTTTGTCCAATACATCAACTGTCATGTTGTCGTCCCTGCCATTGTTTCAGTTCGGCTTTGGCGATGGTTGCCCGATGCACCGCATCCGGGCCGTCGGCAATACGCAACGATTTCGCCACCGCCAGCAGTCCGGGTAATGGCGTATCGTGGCACATCGACGCACCGCCATACAGTTGCATGGTTTCATCCACCACCTTTTGCAGTACCGAAGGTGCAATCAATTTAATCGCCGAAATCTCCTTAATCGCTTTTAGTGCGCCGATATTGTCGATTTGCCAGGCGGCATAAAGTGTCATTAAACGAGCCTGATCGATAGCTACCCGTAAATCGGCCAAACGCTCCGTGTTGCCGCCCAGTTTTAACAGCGGTTGACCAAAGGCGATGCGTGACACGCCCCGCTCAATAAACAATTGCAATGCCCGTTCGGCGGCGCCAAGCGCTCGCATGCAATGGTGGATGCGACCCGGACCAAGGCGCCCTTGAGCAATTTTGAAACCAGCGCCGGGGCCAACAATGATGTTATCTTTTGGTACTCTGACCTGATCAAATACCACCTCACCATGGCCGTAGGGGGCGTCGTATTCGCCCAATGCCGGTAACATACGTTCAATGGTGACGCCGCTGCTGTTGAGCGGTACCAAAATCATAGAATGACGCTGGTGCTTATCCGCCTCTTCGTCGGTTAACCCCATGACGATGGCGATCTCTGCGTTAGGATGCCCCAGGCCGGTGCTCCACCACTTACGCCCGTTAATCACCCACTCGTCACCATCAGCGACGATGGTGGTCTGCATATTGGTGGCATCCGACGACGCCACATCCGGCTCGGTCATACAAAATACTGACCGTATTTCGCCGTCAAGTAGAGGTTGTAACCAGCGTTTTTGCTGCGCTTTATTACCAAAGTGATAAAGCACTTCCATATTGCCGGTATCGGGTGCATTACAGTTAAAAATTTCAGGTGCCAGCAGGCTGCCGCCCATGCGTTCTGCCAGCGGCGCGTATTCCAAGGTTGACAGCCCGGCACCCAGTTTTTCGTCCGGCAGAAACAAATTCCAGAGCCCTTGCTCGCGGGCCATTTGTTTGAGTTCTTCAACCCGTGGGGGAACTTGCCAATCGCGCCAGTTTGGCGAGGCATTTAAGCGGTAGTTTTCTTTTTGATACTGACTTTCATAAGGCTCTACAAACTCGCGCATGAAGCGGTCGAGTCGTTGCAGATAATCTTTGGTTTTCTGACTGTAGGAAAAGTCCATGATGCTGATCCCAATGAGTAACGATAACCCATTCTAGACAGCTAATTGGATTTCAAACAAGTGTTTAATCGGCTTTCCCCCACCATTCGTCGTCTGTTACTGACCATGATCAGGGGCGACCGCTTTGCGCACCTGGTTTCTGCCACTTTCCTTAGCCTCGTAGAGTGCCTTGTCGGCCGCCTCCAGCCATTGTTCAGGATCTTTGTATGCACGGCTGAATTCAGCAACCCCAAGGCTAATGGTCACGGACAGACTTCCCTGCTCACCGTCCACCTCGTACTCAAAGGTGGTTTGCTCTACCCGTTGGCGTAACCGTTCGGCAACCGAGCAGGCATCATCAATCGTTGTATGCGGTAACAAGATGGCAAACTCCTCACCCCCATATCGTCCACACAAATCTGTTTCACGGTAGGTTTCACGAATCTGCTGGGCAATCAGCTGAATTGCCTTATCGCCAACCGGGTGCCCATAGTTATCATTCACCGCCTTAAAGTGGTCGATGTCCAATAGAATAATGGCTGCCTTGTCGTTATAACGACGACAGCGAGCGTACTCCTGCTCGAACAAGCTTTGCCAGTGGCCACGATTAAACAGTTCCGTTAACGCATCGGTACGGCTTAATGACTGCAACTGCAACATATTGGTTGCTTCTTCGCTCACGTCATAAATCACCGCACATACCCGCTCGACCTCTTTATCGGAGGAAAACAGCGGAAACAGGGTGATGTTCTGGAACATCAATTCTGACTGCGACGTGAATGGGCGAATATGCTCGAACCTCATACTATGCGGCTCCTGCTGCCAATTGCAGTGTGCCTGCACGCCCAGCTTGAAAACCGATTCGGTTTTATAGCTAAACCAGGTTCTGGGTAACGCCGGAAGTAGCTCAAACAGCGTTACGCCTTTGGCTTTACTGCTGCTGATACCACTGTGGTTTTCCATAAAGCCATTCCAGACTTCGACGCGGTAGTCACGGTCGAACACCACCAAACCGACTTCGATGTTCTGCAGAATCTGTAAGATCCAGTGTAAATTGTTGACGGACAGCTCGGTTTTACGCATCAATTAAATACCCCGCTCGCTCTTCCAGTACAGCCCCCGAAGCCTCACTAAAGATAACCAGCAAGTCGCAACTGAATTCATAGGCCGGGATGTGATAGTCGATATCGATGAACAGCACCCGTTTATCTTTGACGGACGCCTTAAACACGTCATAAAGTGGGCAATTCAGTGCGACAATCGCCGGCTGACTGGTATTCAGTTCGAGATCCAACTGCAACGAGAAGCGTTGTAAAAAACCGGCGATCATTAACGAGGCTGCATCAAGCAGTAAACTCTGGTATTCGTCGCTAAAACGGTGTTGATGATAGTCAGCCAACTTTTCCGGTAACTGATGGTAGGTGCGGTTATTAACGAACAGTATCGCTTCGCCGGCGATGGCATTGCCAACAAAGCCTTCGGATACCGCATTGACCCGGGCTTGCGCGTTCATGCCTAAATTTTGCAACAGTTCGCTGTAGTCACTGAACGCCACCTTGGGCACCGGCAGTTCGACTTCAGTACCAAGCATTTCTGACAACAGGCTACCGGCTTCGCCTAACGCCACGTTAGACACTTCACTGATAACATCAAGCGCATCCAATCGCTGCGTAGCTTTTAATTCGCGGGCGTGGCCCTCGCCAAGTAACTCCTGAATGAGGCCATATTCCGTCAGTAGCGCGGTCAATTCACTGGCATTAATGGGCTTTTTGATGAATCCCAGCGCCCCCAATTGTCTCACTCGTTGACGTGAACTCGCCTGCACATCGCCTGACACCACAATGGTTAAACAATTAAAATCGTTATCACGAATGGCTTCAAGCACGGCGAAGCCGTCCATCACCGGCATGGTTAAATCCAACAATAATAATTCGCACAGACCCTGCTCGATCAGTTGCAGCGCCTCAGCTCCGTTCTCAGCAAAGCGAATATCCACATCCCAGTTATCCGGCAGCGCCCGTTCGAGGCTTTTGCGTGCTAACTTGGAGTCATCACATATAACGAGTTTCATGACCGTTCTTTGTTTTAAAAATGAGCATCTTGGGGTGGCTAAAATAGCATTATTTACAGCATCTTAACACTTTTACGTTGCATGAATTTTGATCTTCTTGAGGAACTCTCGCAGCATCCTGATGAGCAGCCAATAAAAAACCCGGCGTAAACGCCGGGTTTTTAGTACTCTGAATGAGTGCTTACCAACCGGTTTTTTCTGCAACCGCTTTACCGATATCGGCAAGGCTACGTACCGTTTTAACGCCTGCCGCTTCAAGCGCAGCAAACTTCTCGTCTGCCGTACCTTTACCGCCAGCAATGATGGCACCAGCGTGGCCCATACGTTTGCCCGGAGGTGCAGTAACACCAGCGATGTAAGACACAACCGGCTTAGTAACGTGGTTTTTGATGTACTCAGCCGCTTCTTCTTCCGCAGTACCGCCGATCTCACCGATCATCACGATAGCTTCAGTTTCTGGATCTTTTTCGAACAGTTCCAGAATATCGATGAAGTTTGAACCAGGGATCGGGTCACCACCGATACCAACACAGGTAGACTGGCCAAAACCAGCGTCAGTCGTCTGCTTAACCGCTTCGTACGTCAATGTACCTGAACGTGACACGATACCCACTTTACCTTTCTTGTGGATGTGGCCAGGCATGATGCCGATTTTGCACTCGTCCGGCGTGATAACACCCGGACAGTTTGGACCGATCATGCGCACGCCTTTGTGCGTCAGGTATTCTTTAACGTACAGCATATCCAACGTAGGGATACCTTCGGTAATACAAACAATCAATTCGATACCAGCGTCGGCGGCTTCGATGATTGAATCTTTACAGAACGGTGCCGGTACGTAGATAACTGATGCCGTAGCGCCAGTTGCTGCTACCGCTTCTTTTACGGTGTTGAATACAGGCAGGCCTAAGTGCTCTTGACCGCCTTTACCCGGTGTTACACCGCCAACCATTTGCGTACCGTAAGCAATTGCTTGCTCAGAGTGGAACGTACCCTGACCGCCAGTGAAACCCTGGCAGATTACTTTGGTGTTTTTATCGATCAAAATGCTCATTATTGACCTCCTGCCGCAGCAACCACTTTATCAGCAGCGTCAGACAAGCTTTCTGCCGCGATAATGTTAAGGCCACTTTCGTTCAATTTCTGTGTACCCAGTTCCGCGTTGTTACCTTCAAGGCGAACAACTACTGGTACTTTAACGCCGACTTCTTCAACCGCGCCGATGATACCTTCTGCGATCATATCGCAACGTACGATACCACCGAAGATGTTAACCAATACGGCTTTCACAGAGCTGTCAGACAGGATGATTTTGAACGCTTCAGAAACACGTTCTTTGGTCGCACCGCCACCAACGTCAAGGAAGTTAGCAGGCTCGCCACCGCTCAGCTTAACGATGTCCATGGTACCCATTGCCAGGCCGGCACCGTTAACCATACAGCCGATGTTGCCATCAAGTGCTACGTAGTTCAGTTCCCATTTCGCCGCTTCAGCTTCACGCGCGTCGTCCTGTGAAGGATCGTGCATTTCGCGGATCTTAGGCTGACGATACAGCGCGTTGCTGTCGATTCCGACTTTCGCGTCCAGACAGTGCAGGTTGCCTTCGTCCGTGATAACCAGTGGGTTGATTTCTAACAACGCCAGGTCGTATTTTTCGAACATTTCAGCAAGACCCAGGAAGATCTTCGTGAACTGCTTCACTTGATCCGGGGTCAGGCCCAATTTAAAGCCCAGTTCACGACCTTGGTAAGGCTGTGCGCCTACGGTTGGGTCGATTTCCGCTTTAAGAATTTTTTCCGGCGTTTCTTCTGCAACTTTCTCGATTTCTACGCCGCCTTCTGTTGACGCCATGAACACGATTTTACGTGAACCACGGTCAACCACTGCACCCAGGTACAGTTCGTCAGCGATGTCGGTGCAGCTTTCAACTAAAATCTTAGCAACCGGCTGACCTTTTTCGTCGGTCTGGAAAGTTACTAAGTTTTTACCTAACCACTGCTCTGCAAACGCACGTACGTCATCCAGGCTCTTAACCAACTTCACGCCGCCTGCTTTACCACGGCCACCTGCGTGAACCTGACATTTTACAACCCAAGTGTCACCGCCAATACGCTTTGCTGCTTCGACAGCTTCATCAGCTGTGTCACAGGCAAAACCTTCAGATACTGGCAAACCAAACTCTTTAAAGAGTTGCTTACCCTGATACTCATGCAAATTCATGATGCTCTTCCGATTCGTTGAAACAACAAAAGCAGCTTACCTGCTGCTTACCCGAATACCGCGCCGAATTTTAACGAAAACGGCACAAAAATAACAGCCGCAAGTCAAAATTGACGTTGCGGCTGCGGCTCAGCGTCTTTAGATATCCAGGATAAGACGTTGAGGATCTTCTAGTAGCTCTTTAACGGTGACCAGGAAGCCTACCGATTCTTTACCGTCGATAATACGATGGTCATAAGACAGAGCTAAGTACATCATTGGCAAGATTTCAATCTTACCGTCCACCACCATTGGACGCTCCTGGATTTTATGCATACCCAGAATCGCGCTTTGTGGTGGGTTAAGAATAGGTGTCGACAACAGTGAGCCAAACACACCACCGTTAGTGATGGTGAAGTTACCGCCTTGCATTTCTTCCAGCGTCAACTTACCGTCACGGCCTTTAATGGCCAGATCGCGAATACCGTTTTCCATGTCCGCAATGGACATTTTGTCGGTGTCGCGCAATACCGGCGTTACCAGGCCACGTGGCGTTGATACCGCAATACTGACGTCAAAGAAGTTGTGGTATACGATGTCGTCACCGTCAATGGATGCGTTAACGTCAGGGAAGCGTTTCAGTGCTTCGGTTACCGCTTTCACGTAAAAGCCCATAAAGCCAAGACGCGTACCGTGTGTTTCTTCAAACACGTCTTTGTACTTTTTACGTAAGTCCATGATCGGCTTCATGTTGATCTCGTTAAAGGTCGTCAACATGGCGGTGTCGTTCTTAGCTTGCAATAATCGCTCAGCAATCCGCTTACGCAAACGCGTCATTGGTACACGTTTTTGATCACGATCACCGGCTGTCGCAGGCTGTGCCTGTGGCTTGCTGCTTTGCTCTGATTTAGCCGACTGACCTTTGATGTGTTTTTCAACATCTTCTTTGGTCACACGACCACCTTTGCCCGTGCCCTTAACGTCACTTGGCTTAAGTCCGTGCTCACCCAATAAACGGCGTACTGCCGGACCGGCAACTTCGCTGTCGCCTTCGTCAGCGTCTTTATTGTCCGCTGATGTGTCCGCTTTCGCGTCCGCTTTGCTGTCGGAACTGCCAGCGCTGGCTCCCGCTTCAACGATACCAATAACATCATCAGCGCCAACGGTTGCGCCTTCATCGTGTTTGATTTCGACCAATACGCCGTCAGCGGGTGCAACCACTTCCAGCACCACTTTATCGGTTTCAATATCAACCAGATTCTGATCACGTTTAACCGCATCGCCTTCTTTCACATGCCATGCAGAGATGGTCGCGTCGGAAACCGATTCCGGCAACTGAGGTACGGTTACGTTCAGCTTCTCGCCACTGCCTTTGTTGTCGGAGCCGCTGTCAGCTTTGCTGTCTTGCTGTGCCGATTTTTCGTCTGATTTAGCGTCAGACTTAGACTCTTCGGCAGCAGCTGCGTCGCCTTCTTCAATTTTACCAATCACTTCCTCTGCCGTCACCGTGGTGCCTTCGTCGGCAATAATTTCGCCTAACACACCGTCAGCTTCTGCAACAACTTCCAGCACTACCTTGTCGGTTTCGATGTCAACCAGATTCTGGTCACGCGACACTTTATCGCCAGGTTTTACGTGCCATGTTGCGATGGTGGCATCGGCAACAGATTCGGGTAATTGAGGAACTTTAATATCAATCGCCATGGTTCATCTTCACCTATTTAATGGTTAGCGCTTCGTCAACGAGTTTTTGTTGTTGCTTGTTGTGCTCGGATAAGTAACCGACAGCCGGTGCCGCAGATGCTTCACGACCTCGGTAAGTTAATTGAGCACCAGACGGAATGGCCGCCCAGAAATGATGCTGGCTGCTATACCAGGCACCCTGGTTCTGAGGCTCTTCCTGACACCAAACAAAATCTTTGACGTGCTGATAATCTTTCATGATCTCGGCCACTTCTTCAGCCGGGAACGGATACAGTTGTTCAATACGGATAATGGCAACATCATCCTGTTCGCGATTACGACGCTCTTGCAACAGATCGTAGTACACCTTACCTGCACACATCACAACGCGTTTTACGTTTTTCGGATCTAAATCGTCGATCTCGGCGATGGCGTTCTGGAAACCGGTATTTGCCAAATCATCCATTTCAGAAATCGCTAATGGATGACGCAACAAGGATTTCGGTGTCATCACAACCAACGGACGACGTACCGGCCGTAACTGCTGACGACGAATCATGTGGAATACCTGTGCCGGCGTTGTCGGCACACAAACAGACCAGTTATGATCCGCAGACAACTGCAGGAATCGCTCCAACCGCGCGGACGAGTGCTCAGGTCCTTGACCTTCATAGCCATGTGGCAACAATAACGTTAAACCACACAAACGTCCCCACTTTTGCTCACCGGAGCTCAGGAATTGGTCGATAACCACCTGGGCGCCATTGGCGAAGTCACCAAACTGTGCTTCCCACATGATCAGTGATTTCGGTTCCGCGGTTGCATATCCGTATTCAAACGCCAATACCGCCGCTTCTGACAGTACTGAATCGTAAATTTCAATTTTGCCCTGATCGTCTTTGATGTGATTCAGCGGCATATAAGTACTGGCATCGTCTTGGTTGTGCAACACCGCGTGACGATGGAAGAACGTACCACGCCCCGAGTCCTGACCCGTCAAACGAATATGAATGTTGTCATTGACCAGTGTCGCGTAGGCAAGACTCTCAGCAAAGCCCCAGTCCATTGGCTTTTCGCCTTTGGCCATTTTTTGGCGTTCCTGATAAACCTTCGCCACGCGCGAGTTCAGCTTGTGTTCCTGCGGGTACGACGCGATTTTCTCGCCTAACTGCTTGAGCGTGTCGCTATCAACTTTGTAGTCGTACTCAACATCCCAGTCATTACCGATGTATGGCGTCCAATCAACCGAGTGCTGACGCATTGGGCGATGCTCGTCAACCACCACTTCGCCTTTATCTAAGGCATCACGGTAATCCTGAACCCACTGCTTAGCATCGTCTTGAGAAACAGCGTTACTCGACGCCAGTTTTTCCGCGTACAATTCGCGCGCAACCGGGTGTTTCTTAACTTTGGCGTACATCAATGGCTGCGTTGCGCTTGGCTCATCAGCCTCGTTGTGACCATGACGGCGGTAACAGACCAAGTCAATCACAACGTCACGTTTGAAGGTGTTGCGATAATCCAAAGCCAATTGCGTAACAAACACAACCGCTTCGGGGTCATCAGCATTAACGTGGAAAATTGGCGCCTGCACCATTTTCGCAATATCCGTACAATACTGCGTCGAACGCGCATCTTCGCGTTTCGAGGTGGTGAAACCAACCTGGTTATTGATGACGATTCGAACCGAGCCACCGACCTGATACGCACGGGTCTGTGACATGTTAAAGGTTTCCTGCACCACACCCTGTCCGGCAATGGCGGAATCGCCGTGGATGGTAATCGGCAGGACTTTCTTGCCCTCTGGATCCTGTAACCGATCCATACGCGCTCGCACCGAACCCATTACTACCGGGTTAACAATTTCCAGATGCGACGGGTTAAAAGCAAGAGCCAAGTGGACATCGCCGCCCGGCGTTTCAAAGTCAGACGAGAAGCCCATGTGATACTTAACATCACCCGAGCCTTTGTTATTGCTGTGTTTACCGGCAAATTCGTCAAACAGATCCTGTGGCTTTTTACCCAGCACGTTAACCAATACGTTGAGGCGACCACGGTGTGCCATACCAATGACAACTTCCTTGGCGCCCTGCTCGCCCGAACGGGTAATCAGAGCTTTAAGCAACGGCACCAGGCTATCGCCACCTTCCAGTGAAAAACGTTTCGCGCCCGGGAATTTAGAACCGAGGTATTTTTCCAGACCATCGGCAGAAATCAGTTCGCGAAGAATTTTCACCTGTTGATCTTTGCTGAATTTAGGCTGTCCACGCACACCTTCCAGGCGTTGTTGAATCCAGCGCTTCTCTTCGGTCGATACAATGTGCATGTATTCGGCACCGACAGAACCACAGTAGATTGACTCCAGCGCGCTGTGGATGTCTTTCAACTTCATGGTTTCGCTGCCAACGGCCAACGAACCCACGTTAAATTCGCGTTCCAGATCGTCTTTGGTCAAACCATGAAAATCAAGCGACAAATCAGGAACATTGTCTTGCTTCCACAATCCAAGCGGGTCGAGATTTGCGTGTTGATGACCGCGGAAACGATACGCGTTTATCAGCTGCAGGACTTTGACTTGTTTTTGATCGGCTGAAGCACTGCCAGTGCCTGTTTGCTTAAGCTTGTTTTTCGCAAGTGTTCGAAACTCATCACGAACATCACTCAGCTTAACATCAACTGCACTGTCAGTTTTTGGTAACGAATCAAACAGTTTACGCCACTCATCACTCACTGCAGTTGGATCATCGAGGTACGCCTCGAACAGTTGTTCGATATAAGCGACGTTGCCTCCGGCTAGATGCGAAGATTCTAGCCATTCACGCATTACACCCTCTTGCATTGCGTTTCCTTTCCACTCATTCTGCTCAAACTATGAAAGAATAGCCACCCGACTTGGGATGGCTATTCACAACATCAATCGTTTGTTCCTGTTAAACCGCTCGGCTCAGCAACATCGATTTGATGTGACCGATCGCCTTGGTTGGGTTAAGACCTTTAGGACAAACATTGACACAGTTCATGATACCGTGACAACGGAAGACGCTAAAGGCATCGTCCAATTCATCGAGGCGCTCTTCAGTAGCCGTATCACGACTGTCGATCAAGAATCGATAAGCGTGTAATAGGCCGGCCGGACCTACGAATTTATCCGGGTTCCACCAGAACGATGGGCATGAGGTTGAACAACATGCACACAGGATACATTCATACAGTCCATCAAGCTTAGCACGGTCTTCCGGTGACTGCAGACGCTCACGCGCAGGTGGCGTTTTGTCATCGTTGATCAAATACGGCTTAATCTTCTCGTACTGCTTGTAGAACTGGCTCATGTCCACGATTAGGTCACGAATAACCGGTAACCCTGGTAATGGACGGATAACGATCTTATTCGATTTCAACTCGGACAGATGCGTAATACAAGCCAGGCCATTTTTACCGTTAATGTTCATACCGTCAGAGCCGCATACGCCCTCACGGCAAGAACGACGGAAGGCTAACGTCGGATCTTGCTCTTTTAATTTGATCAGTGCTTCAAGCACCATCAAATCCTGATTATCTTCAACTTCCAACGTGTACTCCTTCATATGAGGAGCGTTATCGACGTCAGGGTTGTAGCGATAAATTGAAAATGTATACGTTTTCATATCACCCTCCAACTTAGTAGGTACGAGCTTTCGGAGGGAAAGCCTCACGCAACTTCGGTGCCATATTGACTTCGCGAGTCACCATGTCTTCTTTTTCCGGACGATAAATGGTGTGAACCAACCAGTTCTCATCATCACGATCCGGATAATCAGCACGGCTGTGTGCGCCACGACTTTCAGTACGGAAGCTTGCAGCCACGGCGGTTGAGTAAGCCGTTTCCATCAGGTTATCCAGCTCTAAGCACTCAACGCGTTGCGTGTTGAATTCTTTCGACGTGTCATCCAGACGTGCATTTTTCAGACGCTCACGGATTTCACGTAGCTCGGTTAAGCCCTCTTTCATCGCTTCGCCTTCACGGAATACCGAGAAGTTCATCTGCATGCACTGCTGCAAATCTTTCTTGATTTGTGCCGGGTCTTCACCTTTCTGCGTGTTTTCCCAACGGTTGAAACGTGCGAGTGCTGCATCGACATCGTCGGCACTGGCTTCGCGGGCTTCAACATTCGCCGCCAGGTTTTCACCCAGGTGCATACCGGTAGAACGACCGAATACCACCAGGTCCAGCAACGAGTTACCGCCAAGACGGTTAGCGCCGTGTACTGATACACAGGCGATTTCACCGCAGGCAAACAAGCCTTTCACGTGTGAGGTCTGGCCGTTATCATCCACCGTCAGTACCTGACCGTGGATATCCGTTGGAATACCACCCATCATGTAGTGACAGGTTGGAATAACCGGAATCGGTTCTTTCACTGGGTCAACGTGTGCAAACGTACGTGACAGGTCACACACGCCCGGTAGACGGCTTTCTAAAGTTTCTTTACCTAAGTGATCCAGCTTCAGTTTAATGTGCGTGCCCCACGGGCCTTCACAACCACGGCCTTCGCGGATCTCGGTCATCATTGCACGCGAAACAACGTCACGTGACGCCAAATCTTTTGCGTTCGGCGCATAACGCTCCATGAAGCGTTCGCCGTCTTTGTTCAGCAAATAGCCACCTTCGCCACGGCAACCTTCGGTTACCAGAGAGCCCGCACCGGCGATACCGGTTGGGTGGAACTGCCACATTTCCATATCTTGCACCGGAACCCCGGCACGCAACGCCATACCAACACCGTCGCCGGTATTGATGTGCGCGTTAGTGGTCGACGCATAAATACGACCGGCACCACCGGTTGCCAGAACGACCGCTTTGGCTTTTACGAAGTAGACTTCACCCGACTCTATATCCATTGTGGTTACACCAACAACGGCACCGTCCTGGTTTTTAACGATATCCAGTGCATACCACTCAGAGAAAACGGTGGTTTTGTTTTTTACGTTTTGCTGATAGAGCAAGTGCAGCAACGCATGGCCGGTACGGTCAGCGGCAGCTGCAGTACGTGCCGCCTGCTCGCCACCGAATTCTTTCGATTGGCCGCCAAACGGACGCTGGTAAATTTTACCGTTTTCAAAACGAGAGAACGGTAAGCCCAGGTTTTCCATTTCCAGGATGGCTTCAGGACCCGCTTTACACATATACTCGATGGCATCTTGGTCACCGATATAGTCTGAACCTTTGACGGTATCAAACATGTGCCACTGCCAGTCGTCTTCGTGCGCGTTACCCAGCGCAACCGTAATACCACCCTGCGCAGAAACGGTGTGAGAGCGCGTTGGAAACACTTTCGACATCAACGCACAGCTCAAACCTTCTTGTGAAATTTGCAGCGCTGCACGCATGCCAGCACCGCCGGCACCGATCACCACTGCATCAAATTCTAAAGTTTTAACGTTCACTTAAGCACCCCACAGTACAAACAAGCCAGTGAGCCAAACGACGATCAAACCGACGCTGAACACGAATTGAATGAAAGCACGTACGCCTGACGCCTTAACGTAGTCGGTCAGTACCTGCCAAATTCCAATCCAACCATGGATCAGCACCGCCGTCAGGGTTAACAAGGTGAACACTTTCATCCACACATTGGCAAACAATCCACTCCAGTTTTCGTAAGTGACGTCCGCGGTAGCAGCGAAAAAGCCAACCATGAACAGAGTGAATAGAAAAATAATGATCGAAGAAGCGCGCAACAAGATGTAGTCATGCGAGCCGCTACGTCCAAAAGTTCCAGCTGCTTTTACCATAACCAAACTCCTACCAGTACAGCCCAGATGATCGACAGAACGATGAAAATATTGGCGCTGGCACGGCCTGACTCAAGCTCTTCCCAGTGACCTAAATCCATCACCCAGTGGCGAACACCGATGATTAGGTGGAATCCTAACGCTGTCAAAATACCCCAGCCAATGAACTTAGCGACAAAGCTGGTCATCAGGCTTTCGACGTGTGCAAAACCTTCGGGGCCAGATAAAGATGTAGCAAAAGCCCAAATCAGGAAGGCCAGTGCAATCAACATAACCACACCAGAAACACGGTGAATAATGGATGCTTTGGCAGCGGCAGGAAGTTGAATGGTTGATAAATCTAAATTTACAGGTCTTTCTTTTTTCACGATAGATTGCCTTTTAATAAAGCACTAAAGAAATGTAAAAGATTGCTCGGGGCATTTGCAGTATACTTCAATGCCACCTCGACGGCAGTGAGTATATCTAGCCTGATGAGCAATTACAATGACAAAACAAGGAACGTAAACGCACAAGTTTTGGATTTATTGAGGTAAATAAGACTAAAGTCTAACTTGGTTAATTTTCCCACGGTAACTGTAATCTTGTTTTCATGTCTGCACCGTATAAAGGTTGTCTATTTGATCTAACCGCCTTTACAAAAATTGACATTTGGCACCAGTTTCGAGTTAAATTAGCGCACTTTTTCAAAAGTAGAAGCAAGGAGAATTCCTTATGGCTGATCGTAAAGCCACCTTACAGATTGATGGACAGTCAATCGAACTGCCGGTGTTATCACCTACTGCCGGTAAAGATGTAGTCGATGTCCGCACTCTTGGAAAACATGGTTATTTCACCTTTGATCCAGGCTTTCTGGCAACAGGCTCTTGCGAGTCGGCTATCACCTATATCGACGGCGAACAAGGCATGTTGTTACACCGCGGCTACCCAATCGGTGAGCTGGCAACAAAAGCAGATTACCTGGAAGTCTGCTACATGTTGTTACACGGTGAAGCGCCAACCTCAGACGAATACCAGAAGTTTAAAAAGACCATCACCAAGCACACCATGGTGCATCAGGGCTTACACAACTTCTTTAACGGTTTCCGCCGCGATGCGCACCCAATGGCAATGTTATGTGCGGTTACTGGCGCATTGTCATCGTTCTATCACGATGATCTGGACATTCATGATGCGGACCAACGCCTGCGCAGTGCTTACCGCCTGATCGCAAAAATCCCGACGATTGCTGCGATGGCTTACAAGTTCAGCATCGGTCAACCGTTTGTTTACCCACGTAACGACCTGGGCTACGCCGAGAACTTCCTTAACATGATGTTCTCAGTACCGGCTGAAGACTATGAAATCAGCCCAGCCGTTGCCAAGGCCATGGATCGTATCTTCATCTTGCATGCTGATCACGAACAAAACGCGTCAACCTCGACCGTTCGTTTGGCCGGCTCTTCAGGCGCTAACCCTTACGCGTGTATCGCCGCTGGTGTGGCATCACTGTGGGGACCAGCTCACGGTGGCGCTAACGAAGCCTGCCTGCGTATGCTGGCAGAAATCGGCTCGGTTGAAAACATTCCGAAGTACATTGAGAAAGCCAAAGACAAGAACGACCCGTTCCGTCTAATGGGCTTCGGTCACCGTGTTTACAAAAACATGGATCCGCGTGCAACGGTTATGCGCGAGTCATGCCACGAAGTACTGAAAGAACTGAACCGCGACGATCCATTGTTGGACGTAGCCATGGAACTGGAGCGCATCGCGCTGGAAGACGACTACTTCGTCGAGAAGAAATTGTTCCCGAACGTCGACTTCTACTCAGGCATCGTGCTGAAAGCGATTGGTATCCCAACCAACATGTTCACGGTAATCTTCGCATTATCGCGTACCGTCGGCTGGGTATCACACTGGCACGAGATGATGAGCGAAGAAAGCCAGAAAATCGGCCGTCCTCGTCAGTTGTATACCGGTCATACCGAACGCACGTTCAACCCGATCAAAAAGTAATCTGCTGAGATTGCCAAAAAGCGCCCCTGCGGGCGCTTTTTTTATGTCTTTTTTTCATGCCGGCGGTAGAAACGATGTGGCGATAAGGGGATTTGATGGCTCTGTTTGAGAAAGTGTCTGGCACCATGCTAACCGGTCATCACGCCCCTACTCGTTCGACCTCAAACGATTATATTCCTTTGTTTTCGTGCAATATCGACTCAATTTAATTATAATACAGCGCAATTTTCGCGAACAACGAACAGAGAGGCTTATGCAGCAAGTAGTCAACGTACAAGAACCCGTCATTACTCCGCGCCGCTTCAAAGTTTACCAACATCGCCAGTTGGACAAGATTGAAGCGCTGAACCGAGTGCCTGAAGACATGCGCTTCGAAATGAAAGTGGTGGCTAATGTGCTGCCCTTCCGTGTGAACGAATATGTCTTCAACGAACTGATTGACTGGGAAAATGTGCCAAACGATCCGCTGTTTCAGCTAACATTCCCACAAAAAGATATGTTGGATCCGAGTGCCTTTCAGCGTATGGCGGATTTGATGTCCGGCAAGCACACCACCAACGAAGTATTTGATCTGGCCACTCAGTTGCGGCAAGAAATGAACCCGCATCCGGCCGGACAAATGCAGATGAACGTGCCTCACGTTGACGGCGAGCCACTGCCCGGCATGCAGCATAAGTACCGCGAAACGGTCTTGTTTTTCCCGGCTCAGGGTCAATATTGTCACTCGTACTGCACGTTCTGTTTCCGCTGGGCGCAGTTTGTCGGTAAGGCAACGCGTTTCAACTCTAATGACGCCGATCAATTACATCGTTACCTGGCTCAGCACAAAGAAGTGACGGACTTGCTGGTTACCGGCGGTGACCCTATGGTGATGCGTACGCGCAAGTTGCAGCACTATCTTGAGAACCTGTTGAAGCCGGAGTTTGATCACATTAAAACCATTCGTATCGGCACAAAATCACTGACCTTCTGGCCGTATCGCTTTATCACCGATCCGGACGCCGATGACTTACTGCGTTTACTGGAAAAACTGGTGGATGGCGGTAAACACGTTTCGATCATGGCGCACCTCAATCACCACAATGAGCTGCGCACGGAAGTTTGCCAGGAAGCCATTCGTCGATTGCGCAGTACGGGTGTTCAAATTCGTTGCCAGGCGCCATTATTACGCCACATTAACGACGATCCGGATGTCTGGGCAACCATGTGGCAGAAACAAGTCAGCCTGGGCATGATTCCTTACTATATGTTCGTTGAACGTGACACAGGAGCTAAGCGCTACTTTGAGGTGCCCTTGGAACGCACCTGGGAGATTTTCCGTCAAGCTTATCAACAGGTGTCAGGTATCGCTCGAACCGTTCGTGGTCCGTCAATGAGTGCCGGTCCGGGTAAGGTAGAAGTTCAGGGGGTTACTGAGATCGCCGGTGAGAAGGTGTTTGTCCTGCGCTTTATTCAGGGTCGCAATCCGGACTGGGTACAACGCCCGTTTTTCGCTAAATATGACCCGGATGCAACCTGGTTACATCAACTGAAACCGGCGTTCGGCGAAGAGAAGTTCTTTTTCGAAGACGAATACGCACAGATGGCAGCGATGGACTAACGTCCATCACTGCGTCGTCACTTACACCCGACGCCGGGCGGCGGCTAAGTCGTCTGGCGTATCAATACCTGCCATAGGTGTCTTAATCGCTTCAGCCACGTGAATGCGTTCGCCGTGCCACAACACCCGCAGTTGTTCCAATGATTCCAGTTGCTCCAGCGGCGATACCGGCCAATCAACATAACGCCGCACAAAGCCGGCACGGTAAGCATAAAGTCCGATATGGCGATGATACACGTCGCTGCGTATGACAGCATTGGTACGTTGCGCATTAAAATTGTCACGATCCCAGGGAATCGCAGCACGGCTAAAGTACAACGCATAGCCGGCAGCATCACGCACGACCTTAACCACGTTGGGATTAAAAATGTCCTCATCTTCGTCAATTGGCACGGATAGCGTTGCCATCGGCGCCTGCCGCTGATTGGCAAGGTTATCCGCCACCTGACGAATGATTTCGGGCGGGATAAAGGGTTCATCACCCTGCACGTTAACAACGATCTCATCTTCCGCCAGCGCCAGATACTCTACCACTTCGGCGAGCCGCTCCGTCCCTGATTGATGATGGGCCGCCGTCATCATTACCCGTCCACCGAAGTGTTCGACGGCCTGTTTCACGCGTTCGTCATCGGTCGCCACAATCACTTCCGCGGCACCGCTGTGTTCGGCGCGTTCGACCACGTGTTGGATCATCGGCTTACCGCCGATATCCGCTAATGGCTTACCCGGCAATCGAGATGATTGATAGCGTGCCGGAATAATGACGGTAAAACTCATGCGGTTAATTTCTCCATTTCTTCACTATCCAGCGTCCGTGCACGTTCCGCCATCAATACCGGAATACCACTATCAATGGGATAGGCAAGTCGTTCGCCGCGACAAATCAATTCATTAGCCTGTTCGGCATAGGTGAGTTTGCCCTTACAATTAGGGCAGGCGATCACTTCCAGTACACTCGGGTCAATAGTCATGGTGTTATCCTCAAGCACTCAATTTGCGCAGTTGCTGAGTCAGCTTTGCGCTCAAATCATCCGGTAGTTGTGCCGCTATTGGCTGATAAAACCAATTATCCGCTGCGAATTCCCGACATTTTGCGGCATCTTTTTCCGTCATTAGTATCGTCTTGCCGGCGGCTTCAGCAAAGTCTGCCGGCGTAAACTTATGGTGGTCAGGAAATTCAAGACAACGTTCCGGCTCGATTCCCTGTTGTCGTAAGCCATGGAAAAAACGGTGCGGATTCCCGATACCAGCAATCGCATAACAGGGTGTCGGCGGTGCCGCTACCGATTCATTGTCGATGACTCGTCGCCACGGCTGTGGCGTCACTTCAACCACATATTGGGCAAACGGATGCTGCGCATACAGTGAAAGGACCCATTCTGCCCCTTTTAACCGCCACGGGCCTTCTCGCAAGGGCCCACAGGGCAACAACCAACCATTACCGATACCGCGCTCGGCATCAATCAATATCAACTCGATATCACGGTGCATCGCATAGTGCTGGAGCCCGTCATCACTAATGATCACATCAACATCGGGGTACTGTTGTCTCAACGCCTGTATTGCTTCTACCCGGCGCGGTGATGTCACCACCGGACACTCGCACTTACGGCGCAACATCAATGGTTCATCACCCGCGGTGGCGGCATCATCATCGACGCTAACCGTATGTGGAAAGTTCGCTTGCGCGCCATAACCACGGCTAACAATACCCGGCCGGTAACCCTGTGCTTTTAAACACTCGACCAACGCTATCGTCAGCGGTGTTTTGCCGGTGCCGCCAACGCTGATATTGCCAACCACAATCACCGGCACATCGCTCTTGTGCGTGCGCAACAAACCAAAACGGTACAGCGAGCGGCGCAGGTTGGTCAACAACCAAAATAATAACGATAATGGCGCCAACAGATACAGCAGCGGGTGCAATCTTTTATCGTACCAGCGACGCTGAAGCCACATGGCTATACCCCGCTGAATTGCAGGTTGTACAGCTGATAATAAGCGCCTTCTTGCTGCAGTAATTGCTGATGATTGCCGCGTTCGATAATACGACCATTGTCCATCACCAGAATTTCATCGGCGTTTTCGATGGTCGACAAGCGGTGCGCAATCACCAGTGACGTACGATCTTTGCGCAACGCTCCGAGCGCTTGCTGAATATGCCGTTCGGACTCCGTATCCAACGCTGAGGTTGCTTCATCAAGAATCAATATTGGCGCATCCTGCAATAATGCCCGGGCAATCGCGATTCGCTGCCGTTGTCCACCGGAGAGCATGACGCCGTTTTCACCCACGATAGTATCCAGGCCATTTGGCATATTATCGGTGAATTCGGTCACGTACGCCTGCTCGGCCGCCTTAATGATGTCCTCCCGGGACACGTCACCGGCGGCACCATAGGCAATATTATTCGCGATGGTGTCGTTAAACAGGGTCACGTGCTGCGAAACCAGCGCATACTGGCGACGCAAACACTTCAATTTGTAATCCTGGATGTTGCGGCCATCGAGCAGAATTTCACCGTCTGAAATGTCGTAAAAACGCGTCAACAAACTCGAAATTGTCGACTTACCGCTGCCCGAGCGCCCTACCAGAGCAACGGTTTTGCCTTCGTGCAGATCGAAGCTGATGTCCTGTAACGCGGGTTCATCGTGTTGATTATAGGCAAAGGTAACGTGATTAAATTTAATGTCACCGCGCGCCCGATCCACCAGTAAGGTGCCCTTGTCCACTTCGATCGGCTCGTCCAGTACCGAAAAGACACTGGCTGCTGCGGCAATACCACGCTGAAAGTCACTGTTAATATTGGTTAGCTGCTTTAACGGGCGCAGCAACATGATCATCGCGGTTAATAACGTGGTAAAGGCGCCCGGCGATAGCTTTTCCAGCATTTCCGGGAAGCTTGCCAGGATCAGTACCATCGACAAACTCAGCGAGGCAATAAACTGAATCACAGAGGTACTTATCGCGCGGGTGTTAACCAGTTTCATGTTCTGGTTACGAGTATTGTTATTAATCGCCGCGAAGCGTTTCGATTCAACCTTCTGACCTTCATGCATGACCACGACTTTATGGCCATTGATCATTTGCTCTGCGGTGGTGGTAACATTACCCATTGCGGTCTGAATGCGACTGCTGACGACACGGAAGCGCTTCGACACAATCCCAACAATTTTCGCAATGATAGGCCCCACCACCAAAAAGACCAGTGATAGCTGCCAACTTTGGTAAAACATCAAACCCAGCAGACCAATAACAAAAGCGCCGTCTTTCACTAAGACCAGCACTGCACGACTGGTTGCCTCGGCCACCTGCTGCGTGTCATAGGTAATTTTCGAGATCAGCTCACCGGTGGAATGTTGGTCGTGAAACGACACCGGTACTTTCATTAAATGGTCAAACAGTTGTTGACGCATCCGTGTGACCACTTTAAAACCAACGTAATTCAGAAAATAATTACTGGCAACATTAAACAGTCCGCGTATGACAAAAAACACCGGTACAATCAGGCCACCGATAAACAAGATGCGGGAATTGCCCTTGCCGAGACCATCGTCAATTAAGGTCTCGATTTGCGAAAAGAACCAGGTATCGATTGCGGAAAAACCCACCATGCCCAGGATGGCAATAGCGAAGGTCAGCTTGTAGGGCTTAATGTAGCCAAGTAAACGTCTAAACGTTTTTTTCTTTAAACTCGGAGAGTCCATGCAGTCTCGATAAGTTGCTAAATACCCGCGCATTCTACCTGTTTTATACCGCGTATGGCTAGTCACCCAAATGATAGAGTTTACGCAGTCGCTTTTGCGCCATAGGTAACAGCAGTTGCCAGCCTTGGCCGTCACTGACCACCGACAGTTGACCGTGACCCTTAGTATTAAACCAGCGCCGCTGCAGATGCCGATAGCGTTGCGTTGTGTAACGGTGCGGAAAGTTAAACCCTTTATGCTCACCATTGCTGATCAGAATCAATGACGGCCGCACCTGCTTCAACATCAACCAACCACTGGATGTTTTACTGCCATGGTGGGGCGCAACCATAACGTCGGCCGGTCGAAAGCCGTTTGCCTCGGCGATGTGGCGCTCAGCAGCGAATTCAATGTCGCCAGGCAATAAAAACGTGAAGTGACCGTATTGGAACCACAGTACACACGACGCATTGTTGCTACTGGTATGTTGTGGTGCCACTCGCGGTGGCCATAATACCTTCCAGTTTATCTGGTTCCAGCGCCCTTCCATACCCTCCTCACAGGGTGTCGGCGTCAACGCACCAAACCAACTGATGTGCGGGTATTTTCGTTGCAGATAGCTTACCCCGCCGCTGTGATCGCGATCGCGGTGACTCACCCACACGGCTTCAAGTTGCAGTTGCCGGCTTTGTAGGAAGGGTTCAATCACCGTTGCCGCCAGATTGTAGCCGGAATCATAGCCCATCGCGGTATCCACCAACCAGGCGCGGCCAGCACGTTCGATCACCAACGCTTGCGACTGCCCGACATCAAGCACGTGCAGGTAAAGATCATCCGCGCGCGGCCGGCTGACCTGCCAGGCACTGAGCGCCAGCGGCACCGTCAATAACAAAACCGCTTTCAACAGTCGCTGCGAAAGCGGTAACAACACGACCAGCATCAGGGCCAATAACGCCGTCAATGGCAACTTGAAGGGCGGCTGCCACCAGCTCCAGGTAAACTCAGCCGTCCAGCTCAAAAACGGCGCGATAACATGCATCGGCAACGCGGCCAGATACCAAAGGTTATCAGCAAAAGTATGTGCGTAGCTCAGTTCGGCCACCACACCCAATAAGGTCAGCGGTAGCAACCACAAACTAATGACCGGTAGTACCAGCACATTAATCGCCGGGGCTATGACTGACACACCGCCAAACCAATGCAACGACAACGGCGCCATCACCACCAAAAACATACCCTGTAGCCTGAGCAACCCTTGCCACTTGCCGACAGCACCTTTGCTACGCCAGCGCCATAAGGTCGTGAAGATGGTCACTAGTGCTGTCACTGACAGCCAGAATCCCGCATCCAATAACGCCAGCGGGTCGAGCAACAGCAACACCGCAACGGTGCGTAATAGCAGTTGCCAGGCGCTGACATTCAACGCCAACACGCGATGCACAACAATAACAGCGAACATAATTAAGGCACGCAGGGTCGCTATCGAAAAATCGGCGAGCCAGGCATACCCGAACGCGATACTTAACGCCACCAACAAACTTAACGGGTGAATGCTTCGCTGCTCTAGGCCCGCATTTGAGCAACGTTGACCCAGCAACCTTGCCACCAATACCCGACCAATCATCAATCCGGCCCAGCCAACCAGGCTTAAATGCAACCCCGATATCGCCAACGCATGGGTGAGACCATTGTGCTGCCAATCACGCTGTTGTTCGGCACTGAGCAACTCTCGCACACCGATGCCCAGTGCCGCCAGTATGCCCTGATGACCATCGTCGCGCTGTTCAAACACCCGCACCAACCGCGCCCGTAAACCGTTGTTTTCAGCCAATAAGTGACCTTGACTGACCGTTCCCCGGGCGACAATGCCCCGCCGTTGCATGGTCGCCAGATAATCACGACTGCCCTCGTTCCAGTAGTTGCGAAACCCCTTCAGTGCAACTTCAGCCCGCCAGCGCTGTCCAAGTTGTATCTGTTCAGCATCATCGCCATACCAGGATAATTGCAGTTTAGGTTGTGCCAGCACGGCGGAGAAAAATCCGTTCTGCGGCACTTCGATGGATGCAATAAAACGCGTGTGGTGGGAGAAAACCTGTGGAATTTCAACCACGGTAACATCAAGCCATTGCTTGGTGCCTGAGTTGAGCAGGCGCTCAGCCTGTGTTGCCTGCCAATTTAGTGTTGCAGTTGTCACGCTAATCCCGCAAAATATCGCCACAACAGCGGTAGCAACGGCTCGCGCTCGCGGTACCCAATAGCCGACCAGCACGGCCCAGGCACTGATGCTCAATAGGATCAGGTTGTCGTTGGTGATCGGTAGCAACAAACTGATACCGATTCCCACAATAAAAGAGAGTAAACAACGGTCCATCGTTGCTCCTGACCAGGGGTCATAATCAATTAGCAGGTAGTTTTATGGCGCGACGTGTCATTAAAAAGTTGATGCCGGATCACGACAAAATTAAGCAAACTCGGCTTATACGGCTGTTCGGCAGTTTATTGCACGACGCAAATCTTTGGCATTTAAACCGCCGCTCCGCTTCGGGAGCATTCGCTGTTGGCCTGTTTACCGCCTTTATTCCGGTTCCTTTTCAGATGGCGCTGGCGGCCGCTGCGGCTATTCCATTTCGGGTAAATTTGCCGCTCTCCGTTGGACTGGTCTGGGTTTCCAACCCCATCACCATGCCCCCCATGTTTTACCTGTGTTACCGAGTCGGCAACTGGTTGCTCTCGGCGCCGCCACAGCCGTTCAGCTTTGAACTCAGCTGGGACTGGCTGTTCAGCAGTATTTCAACCATTGGTCCGTCATTGATTACCGGTTGCCTGGTTCTGGGTACCGCAGCCAGTATTATCGGCTATCTCGGCATTCGATTTTTATGGCGGCGCTCCGTGGTTAAGGCCTGGCGCCAGCGTCCCGGTTCACGCCACCACAACAAATAAGCAGCAACTAATGCGAGCCGTGCAATGCACGCGCCGGTTCAACCCGGGTCGCCCGCCACGCCGGATAAAGTGTGGCCAATAGACTCATGCTCAAGGCGACCGAACACACCAGGGTCACGTCCTGCCAACGTAAGGTCGAGGGAATACGGCTGACAAAGTAGATATCGTCATTAAGTACCTGCACGGCAAACAACGCCTCCAGCGCCGCTATGGCATCCGGCAGCAACCACGCTAAGCCCATGCCGGCAAGCGCGCCCCAAAAGACACCTAATAAGCCGTTTTGCAGACCTTGCCAAACGAACACCAGGATGATCTTCCAGTCCGCCAAGCCCATGGTTTTCAGCATTGCGATCTGTGCCTGCTTTTTTGTCACCGTCAGCACCAGCGTCGAGACAATGTTGAAACAGGCCACCGCCATAACCAGAACTAACACCAGATAGATCACCGTACGCACCAACTCAATATCGCGGTACAAATGCCCGTGGGTGCGCATCCAGTGGTTAACATAAACCAGACTTGGCAGTTGATTACCGACTCGTTGTGCCACTGCATCCGCGCTAAAAACATTGCGAACACTCAGTTGGATACCGGTTACGCCACTTTCGATGCCGGCCAATGCGCGCGCCGTAGCCAACGACGTGTAAGCGTTCTGGTGATCAATTTCACCACCAAATTCAAATAATCCGACGACCTTCAGACGATGCCGCTTAGGTGCCTGAAAGGCATCCTCACCCCGTTCGGCAATCAACAGCGTAACCGTATCACCAACCGTTACCGCCAAGTCTTCTGCCAAACCGGCACCAAGCACTACGGTGTTACTGCCCTGCTGTAATTGCTGCAACGCATCGGCGGCGATAAAATCAAACACGTCATTACCGTCAGCCTGCGTGGCAATCCCCTGCAGCAGCACGCCTTTGAATTCAGCGCCGGCCTGCACCATTGCCGTTTGCTTTATCACCGGCCGCACAGAGCTAACGGCTTCATCTCGATAGGCAATTTCTGCAATCGCCTGCCAATCATCGAAGGTTCCGTCAACCCGCTGATACTCAACATGGGGAACCACGCGCAATAACTGATTTTGCAACGCTCCCTGAAAGCCGTTCATCATCGACAGTGCCACTATCAATACCGCGCACCCCAATACGATACCCAACGTCGATGACGCCGAAATAAAGCTCAAGAAGCCGGTGTGAGCACGTTGCCGGCGAAATCGTCTGGCAATACTCCAGGTCAACACGAGCCGCTACTCCCCTGCAAATGTCCCCGTTGCAGTCGCTCGGTTCGTTGCAACTGAGCCGCCAAATGTTCGTCATGGGTGACAATAATAAACGCGGTTTGTTGTTCGCGGTTCAGTTCCAGCATTAGCTGATAAACGGATTCGGCGGTTTCGCCATCGAGATTCCCTGTTGGCTCATCCGCTATGATCAATTTGGGCTGGTTAGCGAAAGCTCGGGCAATAGCAACCCGCTGACGTTCGCCACCGGACAGTTGTGCCGGACGATGGTACATACGCTGTTCCAGCCCAACCCGCCGCAACAGCTCGGTTGCACGGCGGCTGGCAGTGGCTTTATCACAACCGCTAATCAGTAACGGCATCGCCACATTTTCTAACGCATTGAATTCGGGTAACAAATGGTGGAATTGATAGACAAAACCAAGGTTTTGATTGCGCCATTGTGCCAGTTTGCTCGCTGACCAACCGGTAATATCTTCACCGTTAAACAACACCTTGCCCTGGGTTGGCCGATCCAACCCGGCAAGTAAATGCATTAACGTACTTTTACCCGAACCGGACGCGCCGACAATAGCCACCATTTCCGCGGGTGCCACGCTAAAATCTACGGCATCGAGCACGGTAACCTGGCCACTGCCATCATCGTACACTTTACTGAGCTGCTGCCCCTGCAACAATGGCTTAGTCATAACGTAAGGCCTCCGAAGGTTGTGTTTTTGCTGCCATTAGGGCGGGATATACGGTGGCGACCAGGCATAATATCAGTGATGCAAGAGCAACCAGAATCACCTGCCCAGCGTCGATCAACACCGGCAGTCCAGCCGGACTTATCGCCATCAGATTGACGCCCAACAGGGATAACAACGGGTTCAAAAAGAGACTGATCAGCAATCCCGCCAACACCCCGACAGCCGTGCCGATAATGCCGTTATAGCTGCCCTGTAATAAGAATACTCTGCGGATTTGCGGCTGCGTCAGGCCGATGGTTTGCAAAATGGCAATATCATGACGCTTCTCATTAATCACCATTACCAGTGCCGACAGGGTATTAAAGGCGGCCACCGCAATGATCAGCGCCAGCATTAGCCACATCATGCGTTTTTCCATCGCTACCGCATTAAACAGTTGACCAAATTGCTGCCGCCAGTCGTCCACCTGATAATCGGTTTGCTCACGATAGGCTGCCGCTACCCGCGGTGCGTCAAAGGCATCGGTCAATTGCAACTGGAACCCCTGAATGGATGCCGCCGGCTGCCGCATCAATCGATTGAGATCCGCCGCGGCGGTAACAACCAGGCCGCTGTCAATTTCCGATTCCAGCGCAAAAATCCCCACCACGTCAAAGCGTCGCTGCGCCGGTACCATGCCAAAGGGCGTATAGACCGCGCCCGCCGCAGTAATCATTCGCACCGAGTCGCCCACCGTAACACCGAGCCGCTGCGCGACAGCCTGCCCCAGTATCACCCGAAACGTACCCTCATTAAGTAGCTGCCATTGGCCAACCCGCAAGGCGTCACGCAAACGTGGCGGTAAACCATCACTGCTATCATGGCTAACCCGACCACGCGCCATCGCCACCACCATTTCGTCACGTCCCTGAATAACCGCTTGGCTTTGCACTAACGGCAGTGTAGCTGCGACTGCCGGATGCTCGGGCAGTTCCATCAACTGCTGTTGCCAGTCGCTGAGTGGTTGCTTCGCGGTCAGCGTCACCTGGGGCACAGCACCAAGAATGCGTTGTTTCAGTTCGTGCTCAAAGCCATTCATCACCGACATCACCACGATCAATGCCATGATTCCCAGCGCGATACCGCCCAACGCGAACCGATTAATGAAACGCGTGAAGGCAGAACTTTTTTGTGCACGGCCATAACGTATGGCAATGAACAGCGTAACGGGTTGAAACATTACCCTCTCAAAAACTAATGTTGCTAATTAATAACGAGCAAGGATAATGAGTTGTGACAGGCCTGACAACTAAAAGGGCGGAATATGGCGGATTCCCCAATATCTCAGACACAACAAATCGGCGATTTCTTTACCGTTGCTGAGCAATTTCCGGTTAATCTGGAAGTGCTTGCTGACGATTTTGAGGTGCCCGACCGGTTTGATTTCGAGCAGGAAATGCCGGAACTCTTCAAAGTCGCGTCGAACATGGTCGGCAGCGACCAGGATCTGTTGCAAAAATTAAAGATGGACAGCCAGCATTCGCCGGTTCTGGTGACATTACTTGAACAGATGAATCAACGTATGGTGATGATGCTCGGTTACCTATTGCGTTATGAAGACGACCCGCAGCAACGTTATGATGGTATTGAATATGGCGGTGGCGGCTTACGCGTGCTATCAAACCGACCCTTTGAGGCCGGCCAGTTATTTCGGGCGAAATTATTTTTTAAGGAAGAATCACTGGCGGTTTACTGTTATTTGCGCTGCGACAGCTGTGATTATGATGACGAACGTCAGCAACAGATACTGACCCTGGCATTTGCGCAAATTCTTGAACAGGATCAGGAACACCTCATCCGTGCCAGCTTGCATGCGCAAAGCCGCCAATTAAAGCGCCGGGCGCAACAACGTCAACAGCAGTCAAAGCCAACCACAGACGACGCATAAACGGATAAAAGCGCACAAGATTAACCGCATAAGTCATCCAAATCCGTTGCCAAATCGGTATAATGCCCACGTCTTTTAATGGGTAGTTGGATCCTCATGGCTGAAGTATCTGTTTTACAACCTCCGTTCCCGACCACAAGTGAACGTGACATCAGTTGGGTTAATCTGCGTGGTAGTGCCGAAGCGCTGGCCTTGGCAAAACTTATCGATCGCACGCCCGGCCGAGTGTTAATCGTTACTGCCGACGCCAATCAAGCGCATAGGCTGGAGCAAGAAGTTCGCTACTTTGCCGGCGAACACACTGAGTATCATGACGACATTACCTTGTTTCCCGACTGGGAAACGCTACCCTATGACAGCTTTTCACCGCATCAGGACATCATCTCTGAGCGTTTGAGCGTACTGGCGCGATTGCCAAGCGCCAAACGCGGGGCACTGATTGTCAGCGTCAATACTCTGATGCAGCGTATTGCCCCCACTCATTTTGTAAAAAGCCAGGCGATGTCTTTCCGGGTCGGTCAGCAATTGGATCATCTGGCGCTCCGTACCGAACTCGAACAGGCTGGTTACCGCTCCGTCAACCAAGTCATGGAACACGGCGAGTTTAGTGCCCGCGGTTCCATCCTCGACTTATTCCCGATGGGCAGCAACAGCCCCTATCGACTGGACTTTTTTGATGATGAACTGGACAGCATTCGACCCTTTGATCCGGAAACACAGCTATCACAGGATCCGGTTGAGGAAATCCGCCTGCTGCCGGCACATGAGTTTCCGCTAACCAAAGCCGGTATTGACCGTTTTCGTGCACAATTCCGGGAACGTTTTGACATCACCACCGAACGCGATTCCATCTATCAGCAGGTCAGTAAATCTCAGTTACCCGGCGGCATCGAGTATTACCTGCCGTTATTCTTTGAGCAAACTGCAACACTGTTTGACTACCTTCCTGACGACACCGTACTGGTCAGTTTCGGTGATATTCAGGGTGCGCTCGAACGGCTCTGGACTGACATTAATCACCGCTATGAACAGCGCCGTCACGACACGTTACGGCCACTGTTACACCCCAATGAACTGTTTTTACCGGCCAACGAAATTCACTCCGGCTTTAAACAGTTGCGCCGCATCCGCACGGCAATCCCCGCGGATAAACCGACGCCAGGAGCGGTAGCGTTCGACACCGAAATCGTGACCGATATTGCCGCCGATCACCACAGTAAGAACCCCTTTGCAAAACTGGCGCGGCGCATCGATGAAGCGCTGAGTAACGGCGAACGGGTGCTGTTTTCTGCAGAGAGTGCCGGGCGTAAGGAGACGTTGCGGGAATTGACTGCGCGGCTGGGCTGGCAGTTAACGCCGGTTCGCAGCCTGGACGATTTTCTGAACCGTTCTGAGCCACTGGGGCTACTGGTCAGCCCGGTGGTTAATTCGTTTCATTTGCTGAATGAAAAGCTCTGGTTTATCACTGAAACCGAATTGTTTGGTAACAAGGTGGCCCAGCGCCGGCGGCGCGAACAAAAAGCAACCGTCAGTCCGGACACGCTGATTAGAAACCTGGCGGAACTGCAAATTGGCCAGCCGGTGGTGCATATTGAACATGGCGTCGGCCGTTACCAGGGATTAACCACCCTCGATGCCGGTAATGTCACTACGGAATTCGTTACCATCGAGTACGCGGGTGGCTCCAAGCTTTATGTACCGGTTGCCTCACTCGACGTATTAAGCCGTTACAGCGGTGGCGAAGACAATCACGCGCCGTTGCACAAGCTCGGCAACGACACCTGGGAAAAAGCCAAAAAACGAGCCGCGGAAAAAATTCGCGATGTCGCGGCCGAACTGCTGGATGTCTACGCGCGCCGGGAAGCCAAGCCCGGCTATCCTTTCACCATCGTCGAAGAGGATTATCAACGCTTTGCCGACGGTTTTCCGTTTGAAGAAACCATCGACCAACAACAGGCCATCGCTGCAGTGACTGCTGATATGCGAGCTCCGCGGGCAATGGATCGGTTGGTTTGCGGTGACGTTGGCTTCGGCAAAACCGAAGTGGCCATGCGCGCGGCCTTTATCGCGGTCAACGACGGCAAGCAGGTAATGGTGCTGGTGCCCACCACGCTGTTGGCACAACAACATTATGAAAACTTTAAAGACCGCTTTGCCGATTGGCCGGTGCGGGTTGAGGTACTGTCGCGCTTTAAAACCGCAAAGCAGTCCAAACAAATTTTGCAGGATCTGGAAAACGGTCAGGTTGATATCATTATCGGTACCCACAAACTGTTGCAGGAGAACATTAAGTGCAACGATCTGGGGCTGTTGATTGTTGATGAAGAACACCGTTTTGGCGTGCGTCAAAAAGAAACCATTAAGCGTATGCGCGCCGACGTGGATATCCTGACCCTGACGGCGACACCAATACCGCGCACGTTGAATATGGCGATGAATAACATTCGTGATCTGTCCATTATTGCAACCCCTCCGGCCAAGCGGCTGGCGGTTAAAACCTTTGTCCGCCAGTACGATGACGCCACCGTGCGGGAAGCTATTTTGCGGGAGATTCTGCGGGGTGGACAGGTGTATTTTCTGCACAACAACGTCGACACCATCGAGAAAACCGCGCGCGACATTGAACAACTGGTACCGGAAGCGCGTATCACTGTCGCTCATGGTCAAATGCGCGAACGCGAGCTGGAACGCATCATGTCCGACTTTTATCACCAGCGCTTTAATGTGCTGGTGTGTACCACCATCATCGAAACCGGCATCGATGTCCCCAGCGCTAACACCATTATTATGGATCGTGCCGATCACCTCGGACTGGCACAAATGCATCAGCTTCGCGGCCGGGTCGGACGTTCGCATCACCAGGCCTACGCCTACTTGCTGACCCCTCACCCGAAGCGGATGACCAAAGATGCGCTAAAACGTCTGGAAGCGATCGCTCAATTAGAAGATCTTGGCGCTGGCTTCATGCTCGCTACCCACGATCTGGAAATTCGTGGTGCCGGCGAACTGTTGGGTGATGAACAAAGCGGACAGATAGAAAGTATCGGCTTTTCATTGTACATGGATATGCTGGAGCAGGCGGTGCAGGCTCTGAAAGACGGCAAAGAACCGTCACTGGAAGGATTAACCCGCTCACGGGCTGAAGTCGACTTACGCATACCGGCACTCCTACCGGACGATTACATCCCGGATATCAATAATCGCTTGAGTCTATACAAACGCATTGCCAGCAGTGACAGCGAACAACAGCTACAGGACATCCAGGTCGAACTGATCGATCGCTTTGGCTTGTTACCGGATGCGGCGAAAAACTTAATCCGTCAAACAGCGCTTCGCAATCAGGCCGAACGGTTAGGAATTCGAAAAATCGATATGGGAAATCAAGGCGGTGTGCTTGAATTCGCAGATGACACTAAGGTCAAACCCGAGGCTATTATTCGTCTGATGCAAACAGCACCAAGTCACTATAAGCTCGACGGGCCAAATCGATTGCGTATCAGTCAGTCGCTTGAGGATACTCAAAGCCGTCTAAAACTGATAGAGTCGTTACTAACTGATTTTTCTCAGGAGTTGACCGAATGACGCTACGGCGTACAGTATATGCGGGCTTAATCAGTGTATTAAGTTGGCTAGCCATTATGCCGGTACAGGCAAAGTTACCCGATCGCGCCTACTGGCGGTGGTTTGAAGTCGAAGTATTGCTGTTTAAACACACGGTTGAGCAGGATATCAACGAGACCTTTCCGGCGTCGGTAACGCCGATTCCCGTGGCCGGCAGTTATGATTTGCTAACGCCCTACATCAACCGCGACTTCCCGGCTCTGGTTGCCGGACTTGAGCCTTGTCCGCAATGGCCGTTACCGGGGGCAGACGCTACCCGCGCGGAGCCGTTGACGCTGCAGATTGACTGTCAATTTGACCACGAACGCGAATTGATTCCTATTCCCGGCAACCCATTGGCGCCACAACCGCGCATCGCCACAATCGAACAGACCGACGTCGTCATCGACGGTAACGGCGGCGACATTCATAGCGCCAGTGCGCCGTTTTTACTGCCCAAATCCACTCATGTGCTTAGCGAAACTCGTCGTGAACTGGAGCGCAAAGGATTAGCCAAACCCTTGCTGCATGTGGCCTGGCGACAGCCAGTGTTTGGTAAACGTCAGAATTACACCATCCGCCTGTTCGGTGGCCAGCAATTCAGCGATGCCTTTCGCTACGATGGCTTTGCGGTTGACGAGCCGTCAGCCGAGGCATCAGCGACTGAGTTAGCGTTGCTTGATCGTGTTGAGCAATTACTGGACGCGGTTAACAGCGGCAACGGTGAATTCTCCGCCGGCGAACAGCAACGGCCTCAGCCTTTAACCGACAACAACCAGCCTGAGCGTGTGTGGGAACTGGATGGCCTGCTGCATGTGTTCCTTATCGGTAACTACTTACACATTGATAATACATTTAATTTGCGCGACCTCGACATGCTGGATTTAACCCCTGCGGATCTGGAGCAGCAGGCGGAGTGGATATTGCAGGGTAAAGACACTCGGCAGCCCTTTTTACGCGCTTATTTGTTTGATCAACTGCGCCGGGTAATCAGCCACGAAACCCACTATTTTGACCACCCCAACGTCGGTATGGTCATACAAATTCGGCGCACGGACTTGTCCGCCCGCCGGTACTGATAACTACCGTTTTTCAGCAAAAGGATTGGACTATGGAAAAGTACGAAGAACTGCTACTGGCCTTACGCAAGGTCATTCGTGCCATCGATCTGTATTCCAAACAATTAAACAAATACTCCGGTTTAACGGCACCACAGTTGCTGATCTTGCGCGAGATTGTTGCCCGTGATGGTATAACGGCCAGCGAAGTGGCTCAGAACATCACCCTGAGCCCGGCAACCGTTTCCAATGTCATTGAACGGATGGAGCACCGGCAACTCATTCATCGTCGCCGCAGTCACACCGATAAACGTCGGGTGCTGCTTTATCTGACTGAGGAAGGACGCTCACTGCTGAACAAAGCACCGCAGCCGTTACAGGAAGACTTCATCGAAAAGTTTCAAGCACTCGATGACTGGGAACAGTCATTGTTGTTGTCGTCAATGCAGCGCATTGCGGCAATGATGGACGCTGAACGTTTGGACGCCGCCCCGGTACTTGAAGTGGGCAGTTATCATAAAATGGAATCAGGAAAATGAAAAAAACGCTTCTGTCGCTCTCGGCACTTTTCTTCGCCCTACCCGGCGCGGCACAAAACTGCGACTCCGATGCCGGACTGACACCTATTGCACAGATTCAAGGCTCGGCAACCCAATCACCCAAACTCGGTGAGCAAATAACGACCATTGGCGTGGTTACTCAAAACTGGAGCGCCAAGGAGCAACTTGGCGGACTGTTTTTACAATCCACGCAACAGCACCAGGACAATGACAGCAACACTTCCGAAGGGTTGTTTATCAAGGCCTCAGGTAAGGTTTATCAAGACATTAAAGCAGGTACGCTGTTGAAAGTGACCGGTACTGTCAGTGAAACCGACGGTCTTACCATGCTAACCAATACCACGGCGGCGTTTGAATGTGGCCAGGCGGAGGCCGTTAGCCCAGTCGAACTGACATTGCCGTTTACCAGCGAGCAACAGGCTGAAGCCCACGAAGGGATGTTAGTGACCATTAGCGCCGACCAACCCTTAACGATATCCGGCCATTACCCATTGGCCCGTCACGGTTATTTTGATGTCTCAGCCGGCCGTTTATGGACACCAACCCAGATCGCGAAACCCGGGGCTGCGGCGCAGGCCTTGGCCAAAAGCAATCAGCTGAATCGTCTACAGATTGACGACAATAGCCAGACACAGCCACAGCAGCTGCCACACCAACAGCTGTTTCATGGCCCTCAGAACAGTCTTCGCAGTGGCGCTACAATAAAGCCGGTCACCGGTATATTGTCGCAATTTCGTGACGATTATCGCCTCCAACCTACCACCGCCCCACAACTTGACCAACGCTCACAAATCACCGCGATTGTGCCCAAACTCAGCGATAATATCCGCATCGCCAGTTTTAATGTGCTCAACTACTTTAATGGCGATGGTCAGGGCAACGGCTTTCCGACCGAGCGGGGTGCGCGCTCTCCGGGGCAATTGCAACGCCAGCAGGATAAGCTGGTTGCCGCCATTACAGCGCTTAAGGCCGATGTCGTTGGTCTGATGGAAGTTGAAAACGATGGTTTTGAACAGCACAGTGCCATCCGCGAACTGGTTGATGCGATTAACGACGCCAGCCGTATCGATTATGCCATTGCCCAGCCCCGCTCCACCCGCGTTGGCACTGACCAGATCAGTGTAGGCATCATTTACAATCCACAACGGCTAACCCCGGTATCACACGCCGCAACGCTTGAACAAGGGCCATTTCGCCGCGGTAGCCGGGTGCCATTAGCGCAGACCTTTAAGGTAGAGGGTGTTGAGCAGCCATTAACCGTGGTAGTGAATCATTTTAAATCCAAAGGCAGCTGTCCCGATGACGGTATTAATGCGAATCAGAACGATGGCCAAGCTTGCTGGAATGCGTTGCGCGTAGAGTCCGCTCAGGAATTGCTAAGCTGGATCGAACAGCAACAACTACCGAACCCAGTGCTACTGGGCGATTTTAACGCCTATTATCAGGAAGATCCGATTCAGTACTTTATTGAAAACGGCTACCCCAATGTGTCGGACGCAAAAGAATACTCCTACGTCTACGACAGTCAGGCAGGTTCGTTGGATCATATTTTTGTGCACCAATCACTGGTGCCCAAAGTCAGCCATACTCAGCATGTTAATTTTAATGCTGATGAACCGGTCAGTTACGATTACCGGGACGCGGATTATTATCAGCCTGGTCCCTACCGCTCGTCGGATCATGATCCCTTGTTATTGGACTTATCCTGGTCGGAAGACGATTGAGACCGCTGTGGCAAATAGGCGTTGGTCGTGCCAAAGTGAATTTCCAGCTCCAGCCCCAGCATCCAATGGCCCTCGCGTTGCTCATACAATTGCTCGCGGGGCCAGTGGTAACCCAGCCAGGTTTCCACAAATAACCATTCGCGCAGGTAGCGTTGCCGGTTAAGTAACCGCAGACCATAGTCGTTTACCGGTACGGCAAAATCCGTTTGCCCTTCCATCCAGGTCTCCACGGCAATGGCTTTATCTTCACCGTAGAGCTTATAGGCGCGTAGGGTGCTACTCCAGCGCAGTCCCTCAGTTTCTTGTGCGTAAGTGCCCAGTGACGACCAGCGCGCCAACACCGTTTCGGTTAAGCTGGCTTCCAGATCGACGCGTTGGGCAACGCCGAAACCATCGCTGTCACGCCAAAACGCAGAGCTTTGGAAGCGCGCCAAAACCGATTCACTCAACACCATATCGGTCATATAACGACCGCGTACATAAGTATCGAAATCAAGCCCGCCGCGAACGCCAATGCTGTAGGAAACCCGGTGTTGCTCATTCATGCTGGGCTCAAATCCCAGCCCCACCAGCCATTCTTCATCCGAGCTGGGAGAGCGAATGATTGACGGCCGGCCGGCGGAACCTTCATCCAGAAATTCATCACTGTCGACACGACCGATAAACGCGGAGAACTGCTCTTTCGCGTGTGGGAGATTAACTCGCGCCCGAAAACGTGATTTAACCTCGAAGCCGTCATAACCGCTCCACTGCGGCGCTATTGATAAGCGCCCATAGGAACCATAAGATTCTTCAAACCGATCTTCCGCAAAAAAACTGTCTACCCAGCGGGCTGTGGCATCAACGGAGGTGGTCAGCCCCTCACGAAAGCTGTCGTACCAGGCTTTTTCCACCGCCTTAGAAGTCTGCGCGTCAGCCTCCTGCGCCACCACCGGCGCAGCGGTTAATAAATAAATAGCCAATGCAGAGAACTTTTTCACCCAATCCCACCTATAAGCTATTAGCAGCCATGTCATCTGGAGGTTATATGCGCTTCACCATAATGTTAGGCTTTTGCTTGCTGCTGACCAGCACTCTCAGCATCGCACAAAATTCGTCAACAGAAAAGCAACAAAACGAGGCCGTGGCGACACTGGCAGGCGGTTGCTTTTGGTGTGTCGAAGAGGCCTTTGAGCAACTTGACGGTGTCCGCGAGGTGGTTTCAGGGTATACCGGAGGCACAGAACCCAATCCGAGTTATGAACAGGTTTCCGCCGGCAACACAGGTCACACCGAAGCAGTGCAAATTTACTACGATCCCAAGGTCATCAGTTACGCCGGTTTACTGCAAAAATTCTGGCGAATCATGGATCCGACCGACGCCGACGGCCAGTTTGTCGACCGAGGCAAGCAGTACCGTCCGGAAATTTTTGTACATAATGACGAACAACGCCGGGTCGCTGAACAGTCTAAGCAGTGGTTGAGTGAAAACGGGCCCTTTTCACAACCGATTGTGGTTCCAATCACCGACTTTACGCAGTTTTATCGTGCCGAAACCTATCACCAGGATTATTACGATAAAAACCCGATCCGCTATAAAGTCTACACCTATAACTCAGGCCGCTATGATTTTGTCGAGAAACACTGGGGTGACACGCCTCAGGTCGATTACTATGGCTTTAGCAATGACAACCCGGGCGGTGAGCCGTCAACCGATACCCAATACCCCTGGCAGTCGTTCAACAAGCCTTCCAAACAGCAGTTACGGCAACAACTCAGTGCCATTGAGTTTGCGGTAACACAGCAAGATGAAACGGAGGAACCCTTTAATAACCGCTACTGGGATAACAAAAAGCCAGGCATTTACGTCGATGTCGTCAGTGGTGAGCCCTTATTTTCATCACGACATAAATACAAGTCCGGCACCGGCTGGCCGAGCTTTACGCAACCGATACAAGCCGACGCCGTGGTTGAAAAAGAAGACAACAGCTGGTTTTTCACCCGTACCGAGGTGCGTAGCCGCTACGCCGACTCCCATCTAGGGCATGTTTTCGAGGATGGTCCGCAGCCGACCGGCTTACGCTACTGCATGAACTCGGCCGCGTTGGAATTCATTCCACTGGCGGAAATGAAACAACGCGGCTATGCGGACTTTATTCAGTACGTAGAACCGAAAAACGGTCAGCGTTAGGCAACCCAGCCCAGCTCTTTTGCCCTTTGTGCCGCTTGTTGCGGCACATCGGTTGCGACGAAATGGTGGTGCAGCACCTGTACACCCAGCATGTGATTAATCACCGCATCCAATTGTACTTGTTCTTCGGCCGGTACATTCGGATCCTGATGGCGTTCAAAGGTTCGTACCACTTCCTCGTAATCCAATAAACCGGCGGCTTCTACCGCGCGCTGATTTAAGAACTGTTCCGCCAGTTTTTCAACCGCTTTCCATTTTTCCGGATCGGTATGCGCCGGCGGTGCCATAAAGGCAAACTTCTCACGTTTATAGAGCGTTTCCGGTAATAAGCCTTTCATGGCCTCCCGCAATACGTATTTTTCTTTATTACCTTTAATACGCAGATGCGGCGGTACAGTAAATGCGTACTCTGCCAAGTGATGGTCCAAAAACGCCGGCCGCGCCTCCATCGAGTTAGCCATATCAACGCGGTCACCACCCCAGGTGAGGATTTGTCCTTCAAGCATGGTTTTTATCCACACGTATTGTGCGCGATCCAATGGATGCCGCCCCTCCAGCATGGTCTCATCCAGGGTATCCGCAATCGCCTTACTCGGGTCATAATCCGTCACCCGCTCCCGCAGTTCAGCTGACATCAATGGCAAGGCGACACTGCTGCATGACAACCATGGCTGCACACAGCTTGGGGTAAAGCCCATTTTTTGGTTAAAGGCTTCGCTGACGAACTCTTCCCTTGCCAGCATCGCTCCTTTAAACAACTTATTGTTCTTCTCCAGCAATTGCTGCCATTCCAGTCGTTCAATTTCCGGCAGATGATCCAACCCGTGCAAGAACATATCCTTGCGGAACGCCGGATAGCCGGCAAACAGCTCATCGGAGCCCTCGCCTGTCATTACGACCTTATAACCGGCTTCGTGCACCTGCTGGCTCATCAGGTACTTGGCCACCCCGAGGGTGTTATAGATGGTTCGCTCCGTGTGCCACAAGGTTTTTACAAAGTGGTCATACAGGTCGTTGGCTTTCAACGCCATAATATGATGGTCTGCCTGGGTGGCCTCTGCCATTTCCCGTGCTATCGGTGTTTCATCATAGTCGTCAGAATCAAAACCAATGGTAAAGGCTTTCACGGAGGTCTGCGTTGACGCCGAGGCCAAACCGAGAATTGAGCAGGAGTCGATGCCGCCGGACAAGTAACAACCCACCGGTACATCCGCGGTCATACGGTGTTGTACCGCCTCCAATAACTGCGCACGAACGCCCTCGATGTATTGTTCTTCGTCGACATCGTCGCCCGGATAATCGTGTTCGTTGGGAAAGTTAACGTCCCAATATTTGTGTTCACTGACCGTAAGACGACCATGCTCACGTTTTACCTTGACCACATAGCCCGGCTGTACTTGATTAATACCGGCAAAGGCGGTCGAACCCGGAACCATCACCTGAATCAACTGATGGTACAAACCCTCAGCGGAGAACTCTCGCTTAACGTCCGGGTGAGCGAACAGCACCTTAAGTTCCGAACCAAACACGACGCCGTGTTCGGTTTCTGTCCAGTACAGGGGTTTGATGCCAAAGCGGTCGCGAACCAGGTACAGGCTCTGGTCTTTTTGGTCATACAGACCAAACGCAAATTCGCCACGCAACTCTTTCAGCGTCGCATCAAGGCCGTAGCGTTCAAACAGATGCAACACGATTTCCGAGTCACTTTTACTGCGGAAACGTGCGCCACGTGCGGTTAAATCAGCACGAATCCGTTTAAAATCATAAAACTCCCCATTATGCGTCAGCATTAACCGTTGGTCTGCCGACATAAACGGCTGGCGACCACGCTGTTCGTTCAGGTCGATAATGGAAAGACGTGCATGGCTAAAGCCTACGCCCTGCTCTGGTTTAATCTTATAACCATAACCATCAGGCCCACGGTGATGCATTATCGCTGCCATGTTAACTAAGGTTTGGGCGTCTATTGAACGATCCGTTTGATGATGAAAAACTCCAGCAATTCCGCACATTCTTTGCTTTTCCTTTTATTAGACGACATCGATAACGCGCTCGGCGCGTTGTACCATACACGTAAGTAACGCCATTCTTAAAAACACAGCCCCGCGCGCCTGGCTGAAATACCAGTTGTGCGGCGTGTGGTCGAGATCCGTACTCAGTTCGGCTCCACGGGCGAGTGGATGCAGAATGATCGCCCCCTCTTTTAACGGCGACTGTGCATTCAGTGCAAACGACGTACCGTAGGTATTAAAGGTTTCACCCTCCCAGGAGATGGCATTGATGTAAATAACATCCAGCTCCGGTAATACCGCATTAAGATCGTTCGAGGTGCGGATACGAATCCCCGCCTGTTCGATTTGCTCACGTTGTTGCTGTCCAAACAGTTCCGCGCTGGCACTTTCATCATGAATAATAACCAACTCGGCCACCGCATCGGGAAACTTGCACAGCGACTTGATCAGACTGCGCACGGTGCGCATTTTATTGGGCACACCAATGACCCCAATCTTCACCGCATGCTGGCTCGCTTGCTCGGTTGCTAACTGCGGACGCCATTTAAACATCGCGTAGAGATCGGCGAGCGCCTGCGTGGGGTGTTCATCGCTGCCGTTACCGGCGTTAATGATGGGAATTCGCAGTGAATCGATCATCTCCTCGAGCGAGCTCTCATTATTGTCCCGCAGCACCACACAATCACCGTAGTTATTGAACATTTCCGCCACGTCGGCCAGACATTCCCCTTTGGCAATACCGGTTGTCGACCGATCAGTGATCGACATGATGTCGCCACCCAGCCGGTGCCAGGCACTTTCGAACGACAGCCGCGTGCGGGTACTCGGCTCATAGAATGCCGAAATCAGGATTTTGCCCTGTAATGACGTGCTAAAACGACGTGGGTTGGCTTCATACTTGGCCGCCAACCGGAACAGTTGCAACATTCCGTTTTGGGTAAACTGATCGGACGAAACAATGTGTTGATTCGCAAGTTTTAAAAGGTAGTCACCGTCTTCCTGAATCGCTCTTAACAGTGCTTTCGGGTGCGCGTCGCCACAGACATCCGGACGTTCCCGGTCAAACGACACATCTTTTATGTTCATAGGGTTACCATAATGTTTTAGAAAAATAATCTTTTACGAACAGCACCAGCAAAATGATCGGCGTTAAGCAGGTCAATGCCAATGCAACAATAATCAACACGGTAAAAGCCAGTTCCGGGAGTTGCATGATTAACGCTCCTCTTGTAATCGCTGCCAGTCAAACTGTTCCTGACTGCGCCACACACCGACACCACAAAGCAGGCCGGAAACCGCGCAGGACGTCAACGCAGCGACATAAAAGCCAACCAAAAAATAGGCCGCGAGACCGGCTGCCGTACCCAGCGCCATTGCCAGTGCGGCATAGCCACCGGTTAAACGGCGAAAATATAAGCCCAGCACGATCGGCCAGATGGTGCTGGCGACAAAGGCACCGGCGAAATTCAATAACGCCCCGAGGGTGGCAATACGCGGTAAACAAAACAGCCAGGTCACGATGCCCAGCGCCAGAATGCAATACCGATTAAAGCGCATCAGCGTTCTATCCGAGGCATTGGGTTTTAATTTTTTATGGAATAAGTCTTGGGTGACCAGATCTGAGGTTGCTGCCAGCAAAGAATCCAGACTCGATGCCAGCGCCGAGAAAATCACGATAAATACGATCACGGCACCGGTGGTACCCAATACCGCCGCCGCAACGGTTGGTCCGATCATGTCCGCACTGGGTGGGAATATCCCCAACTGCGGTGCCGCTAACGCGATGAATCCGGTAATGATAGGAATGGGTAACCACATCAGCCCGCCGGTCAGGTAGGCTTTGTAGGCCACTCCCTGCTTAAACGACAACGCCCTTGACCACCAGACGTTCGAATGAAATATCTCCCCCAGACCGAAAAAGATATTGTTAAACAAAAACATCACAGCAGCAGGAAACAACACATCCAGTAACTGCGGATGCGCCTGCGAGAGATTGCTATGAATGCTTTGCAGGCCCACATTATCGACCAACCACCAGGCAATCAGACTGACACCGACGATGATGATCAGCGCCTGAATAAAGTCGGTCGCGATGACCGCTCGCAGGCCGCCAAATAACGTGTAACCGACGCAAATGATCAATATCGCTGTCATGCCGATGTGGTAATCAAGACCGCTGAGCGATTCCAGCAAAATACCACCGGCCATGCCCAGACTGATGAGCCAGCCAAATGCATAAACCACGGAAATGATGATGAACACCCACCAGGCCGCCTGACCATAACGCAGGCGCACAAAATCACCGGAGGTATACCCATTCGGCAATAAGGTTTTGATGCGTTTGGCCATCGGCGCAAACAGCAACAGTCCGAGTGCTGCGAAGGAATAACCAATCATCCCCCACAGACCAAATTGATAGGTAAGCTGAGGGGCAACCAACGTCGTGTTGCTGGTGACCCAGGTGGCCATCGCCGTTGCCGCCGCGAACGCAAAGCCGACATTACGGCCGGCCAGCGCAAAATCTTCGTGGGTTTTGTTCTTGCGGCCGAGCCAGTAGCCAAAGGCAACCCAGAGGACACCAAAAAGAATGACAATGGTGAGGCCAAGCGACGTATCCAGGGCAAATTCAGTCATTACCGGCCTCCTTTTCTACCCGTCGATGCGATTTCAACAGAATCACCACCAGCAAGGCGAAGATGATTAATCCGGTAAAAAACAGACCCAACGCCTGCCACAGCGGGTAGTGTTGTACGGTAACTTTTATCACATTGCTTGGTTCGGCAAGGTTGCCGGCGCGCGCGCGCAGATAATAAACGCCATCGCTAAAGCCGGTTAACGACAATTTGCGAAAATCGCCCAATGCCGGAAAGGTTTGCTCAACGTGGGAAAAATCGGCTTGCGTCGACACGTCGATAACCAGATTGGTAAGCGGTTCCTCGCGCTGCTCCTGCGCCACGACGGACACCGTGAAGTAGCCCTCACGCACAGTAGACGAAGGTCCCTCTAATTGCAGTGACTGCGCCAGAGTTGTCGGTGCTGACAAAAACACCCAACAAAACGTTAACACAGGCAATAAACTTTTAGCGATACCGGGTAATTTCACCATTCGCTTTGTTACTCGCTTGCAACACGTGAAATTTCAGGCTATCAGCACCATCAACGGATTTCAACTTAAGTCATCAGGCACTGCAACGAGCCGATACTCGTTAACAATAAAAAAACACCGACAAATCGATGTTGCAACAACAAACCGTTTGTCGCACTCTCTCGTATAGATAGGACGTTTGACTGTGTGCGACACACTCGGTGCAATTAACCAGGGACCCTAATCCTTATGAAGTATCTTTGCAGCCTCGGCTCAAATATCGAACCTGAGCTTCATTTTTCCCGCGCCAAACACTATTTGGCCAAGCTGTCAGAAAATCTCGAATTTTCGCGAGACATCAATACCCAACCGGTTGGCATGAAAACCAACCGTCCGTTTTTGAACGCATTGTTCACTCTCGACACCGCGCTCTCAGCAGAAGCATTAAAGCAAGAATTCAACCGTATCGAAGAGCTACTGGGTCGTGACCGTTCAGACCCATTGTGCAGCATTAAAGATCGTCCGATTGATATCGATATTTTAGGACCGCTCCACGAAAACCCCGAAGTGCCGGAATATCTGCAGCCGTTACAGACAGATTTACAGGGAGAAACGCAATGAAGCCAGTGGCATTAATTACCGGAGCCGGTCGGCGCTTTGGCTATGAGCTCGCTAACGATTTACTCGACAATGGCTATACCGTATTCGCTCATTACAATTCTTCAAAAGGCGGCGTTGAGAAACTGGAACAACGGGGAGCTATTGGTTTACAGGCCGATTTTAGCGATACCAGGGCGATCGATAATATGATCGATCAAGTGATTGCGCAGACCGGCCAGTTAGATTTATTGGTTAACAACGCTTCGTGCTTTTTTGATAACCACACCGTCGATGCTTCTGATGACGCGCTGGCCGCCGTATACCAAGTTCATGCCATTGCCCCCTACAAGTTGATTACGGGGTTACAGACCTTGCTGGCGAACGCCAACGACGGTCTGGTGATCAACATCACCGACATCTACAGCGAACGCCCGTCCACCAATTACATCGCCTACTGTGGCGCCAAAGCCGCGCTGGCGAACATGACACTGGCTTTTGCCAAAGCACTGGCACCGGACATCCGCGTCAACGCCATACAGCCCGGCCCAATCCTGTTTTTGCCGGAGCATGACAATCAACACCGTCAACAGGTGTTGGCTGAAACCCCATTAAAGGTCGAAGGCGGTCTGCAACCAATGATCGATACCGTCAAATTCTTCCGTGATAACCCATTCCTGACCGGTGAGTCGATCAAAGTCGACGGTGGCCGGGCGCTCAATATTTAATCCGGGGCTAGCATACGGATGACTCATAAAAAAACCGGCATAACTGCCGGTTTTTTGTGCTTCTTTGTTGCAGAGCGAAGTTAGTTTTTCAGCATCTGGCGCAGTACGTAATGCAAAATACCACCGTTTTTGTAGTACTGCATTTCGTTACCGGTGTCGATGCGACACTTCACTTTAAACTTAACTTCTTCACCGTTCTTGCGCTTCGCAACAACATCCAGCATTTGACCGGGTTTTAAGTCGCCGTCAAGACCCAGAATGGAGATGGCCTCTTCACCCGTCAAACCATGCGCCTCAACGCCCTGACCGTCTTCGAACTGCAACGGTAGCACGCCCATGCCAACCAGGTTAGAACGGTGAATACGCTCATAGCTCTCAGCAATGACCGCTTTCACACCCAACAGACGGGTACCCTTGGCGGCCCAGTCACGACTGGAACCGGTACCGTACTCTTTACCGGCCAACACCACTAATGGCGTGTCGTTTTCCATGTACTTCATGGCCGCGTCATATATCGCCATTTGCTCGCCGGTCGGGATGTACTTGGTAAAGCCACCTTCGACGTTATCCAGCATTTGGTTTTTGATGCGGATGTTCGCAAAGGTACCACGCATCATCACTTCGTGGTTACCACGACGTGAGCCGTAAGAGTTAAAGTCTTTCACCGCCACGCCGTGCTCTTGCAGGTATTTTCCTGCCGGTGAATCCGGCTTGATCGATCCAGCCGGCGAAATATGGTCGGTGGTGATCGAATCAGCGAATACCGCCAATACGTTAGCGTCTTTAATATCCGTCGGATCTTGCAGCGGCTGGTCAATGCCTTCGAAGAACGGCGGATTCTTCACATAGGTTGAATCTCCCTGCCAGTCGTACACTTTACCTTCGGCAACATTGATGGCGCGCCACTCATCATCACCTTTGAAGACTTCGGCGTATTCTTTACGGAACATTTCGTTATCGACGGTTTTCACCGCTTCGGCAATCTCACTGGTGGTTGGCCAGATGTCTTTCAGGTAAACGTCGTTACCGTCTTTGTCCTTGCCTAATGGATCTTTACTCAGATCGGTACGGGTGGTACCTGCCAGTGCATAAGCCACCACTAACGGTGGTGAAGCCAGCCAGTTGGCTTTCACATCAGGATGTACACGACCTTCGAAGTTACGGTTACCTGAAAGCACCGAAGATACGGTTAAGTTACCTTCATTAATGGCGTCGCTGATTTCTTCATCCAGCGGGCCTGAGTTACCAATACAGGTCGTGCAACCGTAACCTACCAGGTGGAAGCCAAGATCTTCCATATACGGGGTAAAACCGGCTTTCTTCAGGTAGTCAGTAACCACTTTCGAACCGGGTGCAAAAGACGACTTAACCCAAGGTTTACGATCCAACCCCTTTTCAATCGCTTTTTTCGCCAGTAAGCCCGCTGCCATCAACACACTCGGGTTGGAGGTGTTGGTACAGGATGTGATCGCGGCAATCACCACGTCACCGTGCTTCAGACTGTAATCTTTTCCTTTTACCGGAACCTCTTTGTCCGCTTCATTGGCCTGACCGTTGGTTTCCAGGATCAGGTCGAAGTTGCTACCCAGCTGTTCCATATTCACACGGTCTTGTGGACGTTTGGGTCCTGCAAGCGACGCGGTAACGGTACTGAGATCCAGTTCCAGTGTATCGGTGAATTCTGGTTCATTATCATTACTGCGCCACAGTCCCTGCTCTTTGCAGTATGCTTCGACCAATGCCAGCGTTTCATCGTCACGGCCGGACAGGCGCATATAATTGATGGTTTCTTCATCCACCGGGAAGAAACCACAGGTTGCACCGTACTCCGGCGCCATGTTCGAAATGGTGGCACGGTCTGCGAGCGGTAAATTATCCAGTCCCGGGCCATAGAATTCGACAAACTTACCGACCACGCCTTTTTCACGTAACATTTGCGTCACCGTCAGCACTAAGTCGGTTGCGGTTACGCCCTCCGGTAATTTGCCGGTCATACGGAAGCCGACCACTTCCGGAATCAACATCGATACTGGTTGCCCCAACATGGCGGCTTCGGCCTCAATGCCACCGACGCCCCAGCCTAATACGCCAAGTGCGTTGATCATGGTGGTGTGTGAGTCGGTACCAACCAAGGTGTCCGGGTAAGCAACCGTGCGGCCGTTTTCTTCTTTGGTCCACACGCTCTTTCCTAAGTACTCGAGGTTAACCTGGTGGCATATACCTGTACCTGGCGGGACAACGCGGAAGTTTTCGAAGGCACCCTGCCCCCATTTCAGAAACTCATAACGTTCTTTGTTGCGGTCCATTTCCATCCGCACGTTTTGCTTGAACGCTTCCGGCGTTGCGTATTTATCCACCATGACCGAGTGGTCAATGACCAGATCAACGGGGGATAACGGGTTAATCACTTCGGGGTTATGGCCGGCTTTGTTAACCGCATCTCGCATGGCGGCTAAGTCAACAATACCCGGCACACCGGTGAAATCCTGCATCAGCACGCGTGCCGGACGGTACTGAATCTCACGATCAATTTTTTTCTCTTTAAGCCAGTCCACCATGGCTTTAAGATCATCACCGGTAACCGTTTCGCCATCTTCATTGCGTAATAAGTTTTCAAGCAACACTTTCATCGATGCCGGCAGCTTATCGATGTTTCCTAACGATTTGGCTGCTTTAGGCAAGCTGTAATAGTCGTAACTTTTGCCCTTAACATCCAATGTACTTAACGTATCCAGACTATTTTTGCCTGACATAGTACTCTCCCATTCGCATTGAGCGTTGATTGTGCTGAAAAGCTATTCCATTAAACTATAACGTTAATATAGTCAAAGCAATACGGTTCAGCCACAGCTTTTAGTGTTTACAGTCAAACATAAACGATACAGACACGCCAGCGTATCTGCCCAACGCCTGACTGATAAGCGATTATTTTTACGATTAATTGTCTTTATAAAAGTAGTCGCTAAAGACGAAATCAGATCAATTCGGTACACTAATGCCACGTTGTACAGCGACACAGGGAAACGGCTAATGAGCCAGGTATTGGATAACTTATTAAACTTACTGCAACTCGAAACCATCGAGCAGGGCATTTACCGTGGTAACAGTCAGGATCTGGGATTTGGGGCGGTATTTGGGGGGCAGGTCATCGGCCAGGCGCTGTCTGCGGCGAAGGAAACCTTACCCGCCGAACGGGGTGCGCACTCATTCCACAGTTATTTCTTACGCCCGGGTGACGCTAAAAAGCCCATCGTTTATGACGTTGAAGTGATTCGTGATGGCAACAGCATTTCGACCCGCCGGGTAAAAGCCATTCAGCATGGCAAGCCAATCTTTCATATGACCGCTTCGTTCCAGGAAGATGAAGTTGGCTTTGAACATCAGGACAGCATGCCTGATGTTCCCGGGCCAGAGGGCTTGGTTTCCGATATCGATATTTATAAGGAGCATCAGGATCTGATTCCGGCTCCTATTCGCAATAAGTTCATTTGCGAAAAGCCGATTGAGATGCGTTTTGTGACCGCCTACAACCCCTTTAAGCCGGCCAAGGACGAACCCAAACGCTATGTCTGGTTAAAAGCTAATGGCCAGATGCCGAAAGATTTGCGGGTGCACAAATACCTGCTGGCCTATGCGTCGGACTTTAACTTTTTACCGACCGCGTTGCAGCCCCATGGGGTTAGTTTTGCACAACCGGACATGCAAGTTGCCACCATTGACCATGCGATGTGGTTTCATCGTGAATTCCGCATGGATGACTGGTTGCTTTATGCCATCGATAGTCCGTCGGCCAGTGGTAATCGCGGTCTGGTACGTGGTCAGATCTTCACTCGCGACGGGACGTTGGTTGCTTCGACCATTCAGGAAGGGGTGATGAGGCGCCGACGCTGACGCGTCGGCTGCTTGGCGCTGCGTTGCAGCTTGCTTGGCATGGCCTTCGGCCATTTGCTTGGCGGCACCTTTGGTGCCTTGCGCGCCGTGACCTTGGGTCACGTGCGCTTTGCTGACTTTTGCGCCGTGACCTTGGGTCGGATGCTATTAGGTGAGTGAGACGAAAAAGCCGGCGATGGCGGCGCTCATCATGTTGGCCATGGTTGCGGCTAGCAGTGCTCGCATGCCTAATCGGGCGATGTCGTGGCGGCGGCTTGGTGCCATACCACCTAAGCCCCCGAGCAGGATGGCGATTGATGAGAAATTGGCAAAGCCGCACAGCACAAAGGTAATGATGACTTGTGAGTGCTCACTGAGCTGATCCTTGTAATTAACAAAGTCGAGATAGGCGACGAATTCGTTAATCACCAGCTTTTGACCAATGAAACTACCGGCCAGTTGCGCTTCATCCCAGTTAACCCCCAGCACATAAGCGACCGGACGGAAGACGTAGCCAAAAATTTCCTGCATGGTCAGTTCCGGGTAGCCAAACCAACCGCCGACCCAGCCGAACAGCCCATTGACCAATGCGATGAGCGCGACGAACGCCAACAGCATAGCACCGACGTTCATGGCCAGTTGCAGGCCGCTTGATGCGCCGGACGCGGCGGCATCAATCACATTAGCGGAGGTGTCTTCAACCTCAACTTCTTCCAGATCGTTGCGCGGTTTTTCGCACTCCGGAATCATCATTTTTGCCATCAGGAAACCTGCAGGAGCCGCCATAAAGCTTGCTGCAATCAGGTATTTCAACTCGACACCCACACCAGCATAGCCGGCCAGCACTGAGCCGGACACTGAGCTCATGCCCCCAACCATCACCGCAAACAACTCACTGCGGGTCATGGTACCGATAAAGGGTCTGACCATCATCGGCGCCTCGGTCTGACCGACAAAAATATTCGCCGCAGCTGACATCGATTCGGGGCGACTGGTACCCAGCAATTTTTGCAGTCCGCCACCAAGAATACGAATGACCCACTTCATGATGCCGAGATAATAAAGCACTGAAATCAGCGACGAGAAAAAGACGATGACACTGAGAACCTGGATCGCAAACACAAAGCCCAAGTCTTCTGACGCCAACGAACCAAACAAAAAGTTGATGCCGGCCTGCGTGTAGCCAATAACCGTCGATACGCCTTGGGCGAAACCGAACAGCATTTCACGGCCCAGGGGTACATAAAGAACAAAACCAGCGAGGGTTATTTGGATCGAAAGCGCACCGATAACGGTGCGCCAGCGGATGTTTTTACGGTTCGTTGAGAGCAGATAAGCAACGAATAAAATAACGGCAATGCCGAGAAAACTGTTCATAAAAGACCAACTTATTCCGCTAACAACTGGCGGATTTTTGTTTTTATAATATCAATAGCGATTTCATTTTGACCACCCCGGGTGACCACCAGGTCTGCGTACTGCTTGGACGGAAAAATATGGTCGAAAAACGCCGGCCGCACATATTGCTCGTACTGCTCAGTTACCGATTGCAAGGTTCTACCACGTTCTTCAATATCGCGCTTGATCCGGCGCAGCAGACAAACATCCAATGGCGTATCCATAAACACGGCAATGTCAAACTCCTGCCGTAAGGCGGGGTCGGTAAGCAGCAAAATACCTTCTACCATAATCACTTTTGCCGGAGCTACGCGAATACTTTCTTGTAACCGAGTATGAGTGGTATGACTGTATTGAGGCATGTCTACAGCTTTGCCCTGACGAAGTTGCTGAATGTGCTCAAGCAACAAATCATGTTCAAACGCAGACGGCTGATCATAATTGGTCAGCACGCGTTGTTCCATGGTCATGTGGCTTTGATCCCGGTAGTAGGCATCTTCTGCCAGGATAGCAATACCATCGCTGCCTAGCTCCGCAACCAATTCCTGATAAACCGTCGAGGCAAACAGACTCTTTCCTGATGCGGAGGCTCCCGCAATTGCAATAACTGTCGTATTACTCACAAGCTCGTGATATCCCTTTAGCATATTCAGACCGCGCGCAATTATCCTTGATTACTCCGACAATTAAAAGTCCAGTCGCCATTTTGGTTTTGTCTAATTTGGTTACAATTTTGTAACTCATCACTCTACAGTTAGACAAGTCATAGCGTTATAGTGTCTGGGCTTATTAAAAGTATTAAGGAATTTTACCGCAATGAAAATGATAAAAACTCTTACCGCTGTAGCGGTTACAACCGCATTACTCGGCGGTTGTCAGATGACTCAAACGGCCAATGCCGGCAGTCAGTCTGAGCAGCTTACAACTCAGCAACAATTTCCCGAAGTTAAGGTTGATTACGAGACATTTACTCTGGATAACGGCTTAACTGTCGTTGTTCATGAAGACCGTAAAGCGCCGATTGTGGCCGTTAACGTTTGGTATGCCGTAGGCTCGAAAGACGAAAAGCCCGGTAAGACAGGTTTTGCTCATTTATTTGAGCACTTGATGTTTAATGGTACCGAAAACTACGATGACGAATACTTCGGACCGTTTGAGCGTGCCGGCGCCACCGAAATGAACGGCACCACCAACAATGACCGTACCAACTACTTCCAGAATGTGCCGACGCCGGCACTGGATATGGCATTGTGGATGGAATCTGACCGCATGGGTCATTTGTTGGGTGCGGTAACACAGGAAAAACTCGACGAACAGCGTGGCGTGGTACAAAACGAAAAACGCCAGGGTGAAGCGCAGCCTTATGGCCGTGTCTGGGGATACCTCGCTGAGCAGACCTTCCCTGAAGGCCACCCTTACTCATGGTCGGTCATCGGTTCGATGGAAGATCTGAATAACGCCTCTCTTGACGATGTACACCAGTGGTTTAAAGACTACTATGGCGCGTCCAACGCCGTCTTAGTGCTGGCCGGTGACATCGATGTGGCAACCGCAAAAGAGAAAGTTGAAAAGTACTTTGGCGATATCGCACCGGGTAAACCCTTGCAAAAACTCGAAGCCTGGGTTGCCAAACGCGAAGGTACTAAACGCGCTACCATGCAGGATGATGTTCCTGCTGCCCGTATCTATCGGATTTGGAACACCGCACAACTGGGTACACAGGACCATGAATTCCTGGGTCTGTTATCGGACATTCTGGCGAACGGTAAAAATTCACGGCTGTATCAACGCCTGGTGTACGAAGAGCAATTGGCTAGCTCTGTCGGTGGCTTCCAGTTTGGTCGCGACCTTGCCGGTCAGTTCTTCATTACCGCTGACGCCAAAGCCGGTGTTGACCTTGACCAAATCGAACAAATCATTGATGAAGAGTTGACGCGTCTGCTTACCGAAGGACCAACTCAGGAAGAGTTGCAACGTACTAAGTTCAGCACCACCGCAGCTTTTGTCCGTCAGGCTGAAAAAGTCGGTGGATTCGGCGGTAAATCTGACATTCTGGCGTCGGGCGCGGTCTATCACGACAACCCAGGTTTTTATCAGCAGGAAATGGAGTGGATCAAATCGGCAACCGCAGCTGATCTTCAGGCCGCCGGCAAACGCTGGTTAACTGACGGCGACTTTATCCTGCACGTTGAGCCGCAGCCGGACTATCAGGCAGGTGAAGCACAGGCCAGCCGTGATGAGCTACCGGATGTCGGTGAGTTACCAAAACTGGACTTACCGGAACTGAACACCTTTGAACTTTCTAACGGTTTGGAAGTGTACCTTGCCGAGCGTCACGATACCCCGACTGTAGAAATGAGTCTGGTATTTGACGCCGGTTATGCCGCCGATGCGGGAGGCAAAGCCGGTACCGCCAGCTTCGCCATGTCAATGTTGAAGGAAGGCACCGAAAACTATGGTCCGATGGAACTGTCGGCCAAGCTGGAAAACCTTGGTACCAGCCTCAGCGCATACGCGTCTTTGGACACGTCTACCATTCGCATGGACAGCCTGACGGTTAACCTGGGCGAAAGTCTTGGGTTGATGAGCGAAATTCTTTTACGCCCGACCTTCCCTCAAGAAGAAATCGATCGTAAACGTTCTAACTGGATCGAAAACATCCGCAAAGAACAGGCTCGCCCACAAACGCAGGCATTGCGTGTTATGCCAGGTTTAATGTTTGGTGACGACCATGCCTACAGCCAGCCATTAACCGGTTCCGGCACCATCGATTCCATCAACGCGCTAACCCGCGACGACCTGGTCGAACATGCCAATACCTGGATGCGCCCGGATAATGCGCGATTAGTGATTGTCGGTGATACCACCGAAGCACAAATCAAGCCGTTACTGGAACAGCAACTGGCCAATTGGTCTGCGCCGGCGGAACCGAAGCCAAGCAAAGTGCTCGAGCGCCCGGCCGAACAGCAACAAGCTCGAGTGTTTCTGATCGACAAACCGGGAACGCCGCAGTCATTGATCATTGCCGGCCAACTGGCTCCATCAGGTACCGTCGACAATGCCGATACCATTGATGTGATGAACACCATCCTTGGTGGTAGCTTTACCAGTCGTCTGAACATGAACCTGCGGGAAGACAAAGGTTGGTCGTACGGAGCCCGTTCCATGTGGCTGGACAACCTTGGTCCAGGTCTGTTGATTGCTCTGGCGCCGGTACAAACCGATAAGACTCAGGAATCGATTCAGGAAATCGTCAAAGAGTTCACGCAGTACGAAGGTGAAAAGCCGGCAACTGCTGACGAACTGGCGAAGGTACAGGCAAACAAAACCGCCAAGTTACCAGGTGCTTACGAAACCAAAGGCCAGCTGATCGGGGCATTAACCGATACGCTGAACAAAGGTAAGGACATGGAATACCTGGAAGCCTACGCACAGCGCGTTTCAAATATTGATTTGAACAGCGTTAAAGCAACGGCTGATGAGGTTCTGCGTCCTGATGCGATGACTTGGGTTATCGTGGGTGACCTTGAACAAATCGAAGAGAAAGTGCGCGCGCTTAACTTAGGCGAAGTGACCATTCTTGACGATGTAGAATAAACCTTATCATCCCCTGAAGCCAAACCGCGCGGGTTGTTCCTGCGCGGTTTTTTTATGGCAACGTTACTGATCACTTAAAATAAGTGATTTCCCAACACCAGCAACTGACAGACAATAACACCGGTGGTTAGAATCAGTCGCATCGGGTAATAACTGGATTGACTTGTCATCAGCGTTCCTCTTGCCAACCCCCGTTCAAATGCCAGCAACAGTGCGAAACCCAGCATTTGCAGCAACAACGACCAAAACACGCTGTTCAACAGCAATGTTAGCCATGCCAATAACGCAAACGCATTACTGAGGATCAATAACAGGTTCGTTGGTTCACTGTCAGCCCGGTGCATGGCTCGTCCCCACAAGGTCCCGGCAAGGAAGCTCAAAATGATGGCGCCATAAGTCAGTAACAGCGTCATTGGTTCAACCGGTACCGGCAATTCCAGTGCCATCAATTCGGCCAGTGCGGCCAGCAAAAATGGGATCAACCCGCCATAACCGAGAATTTGCACCAATTTTGTTTTTGTCGAATTCATTAGCAAACGTCCATTTTTAAATTTATTACGTAATTTATAACGAAATATCCATTACTTAAGTTTAGTCCATGACAAAAAGATACGCCCGCAGTCTCTACTGGTTTACCCATGACTTGAGGCTCAACGATAATCCGGCCTTAACAGCGGCACAAGACAGTTCTGCTGCCATCACCTTTTGCTACGTACTCGATAAAGCAAGCCTGACGCGAGGACGCTATGGTATGCCGGCGCTTGGCCAGCACCGGCTAAACTTCATCCTGCAATCTCTACACGATTTGCAGCGACAGTTACAGGCACAAGGCCACACACTCACTGTTCGTGTCGGTGAGCCGTTGGATGAGATGGCACAACTGATCAGTACGCTGCAGGTAGACGCTGTTTTTGGCGCGCTGCAGGCGGGCGTCTACGAACGACGTCGCTGGCAACAATTGCAACAACGATTTCGTTTCCTTGATTTTCATCAACTGCCGAACAGCACGTTACTTAGTGAGGACGACCTACCCGGCGGGCTACAACAGTTAGCGGCAAGCTTCAGTCAGTTTCGTAAGCCGTTAGAGCCGTTGGCTGAGCGCTTCACAAAACAGGCCTTAGCGGCACCTAACTGGCAACACCGGGCGCTGTCGGTCAACGCGTCAGCCGACCTGCCTGAGGCTGGAGAAAGCTGGCTTGCCGGTGGTGAAACAGCCGCGTTACAACACCTGCAACGCTACTTTTCGTCAGCAGCGCCCGGACGTTATAAGGAAACTCGTAATGCCCTGGACGGCTTTGATCGGTCAACCAAGTTATCGGCGTACCTTGCCCACGGTAATCTCTCGCCGCAGCAGGTGATCAACGCACTCAGAGACTACGAGCAACAGCACGGCGAAAACGAGTCAACCTACTGGATCGCTTTTGAACTATTGTGGCGGGACTATTTTTTTTGGTATTTACTGCGCTATCAAGAGCAAGTGTTTGCCTTTACCGGCGTTGCCGGGCGTAAGCCGCAAACCACCTTTTATCCAACCCGCTTTAAGCAATGGTGCGCCGGACAAACGCCCTACCCGTTAGTCAACGCTTGCATGCATCAACTTAACCAGACCGGTTATCTGTCCAATCGAGGTCGTCAAATCGTCGCCAGTTGTCTGGTCAACGAGATGGCCGTCGACTGGCGCTACGGTGCCGCCTATTTTGAGCAACAGTTATTGGATTATGATATCGGTTCAAACTGGGGCAATTGGCAGTACATTGCCGGTGTTGGCGCTGATCCTCGCGGTGGTCGCCATTTTAATATTGATAAGCAAACCGCCCAATTTGATCCCGACGGCCACTATATCGAGCGCTGGAAAGGCCAGCAGACAAGGCAACTTGATGTGAATGATGCCGCCGACTGGCCGATAACGGCCAATTAATCCCTATAGTGGGCAAGCACCACTGCGTTCTTGCCCTCTTTTTTCGCCTGATACATGGCTTTATCGGCCATTTCCACGATGTGCTCGACGGACTCGCATAACGATGGGTCGTCGCACTGCATCAAACCAATCGACAGAGTAACGGGAATATGCTCGGATTCAATACCGGACACCAGCTTAGTGCGCAAACGCTCCATCATCTGCAAGGCGTTTTCAGCAGAAATCATCGGATGAATGGTGGCAAACTCATCTCCACCAATACGCGCCACATGGTCGGACTGGCGACTGCAGCCGCTGATCATGCGGGCGATGCTTTGTAACACTTGATCACCGTACTGATGGCCAAAACGATCATTCACCTCTTTAAAGTCATCAAGGTCAATAAAGCCGACAGCGAACGGCGTGCCATGTTCGGCGAGCTGTTCCAGCTCTTCATTCAGTTGTCCGACAAAGGCACGACGATTCATCACGCCGGTTAAATGATCGGTCAAAGCCTGACGCTTTTCATACTCAAGTTCGCGACGTATTTTTTCTTCGGTCTGTTGTTGCAACGTATAGTCTCTCACAATCGCGACACCGAACAGGTCGCCGTCAACGGCCATTTGGTTGAGCATAATATCAACGTAAAACTGCAACCCCGATTGTTTAAGCGCAGGAAAACGCAGGCCATTACCCATTGAGCGTTTACCAGGATGTGCAAAAAATTTTGCAATATGCTCAGCATGTATCTGCCGAAACTCCGGCGGCAACAAATTATCTAACGGCAGTCCAATCAGTATCTCACGCGGGTACTCGAACATCGAGGCAGCTGCAGCATTAGCGGCAACAATTGTACCACCGCTATTGATGACCAAAGCACCGTCGGGGATGATTTCTAAAAACTCGCGAAACGTTTTTGCTACTTCCATTACAGCCCTACAACTTGGTCACAAAATTAGTTAAGCCACTTGGATAAATACGGTGATGGTTTACCAATATAATACCCTTGCAAATACTCGATTTGCTGTTGTGTTAAATAGCCATTAATGGCTTCGTTCTCAACGAACTCGGCAACCATTGGGATCTCTAATTCCCGGCAAATACTGATCATACCGTTTAAGATACTGGCGTTGCTTTTATCATTAAGAATGTTACGAATAATACTGCCGTCGATTTTTAAATAATCGGGGTGTAATTGAATTAAACGAGAGAAATTTGAATAACCAACGCCAAAGTCATCGATGGCGATTTTACCGCCCCGTTGTCGCACCTCAAACGCAAACTCGTCAACGGCGGTAAAGTCTTCCGTTGATTCCGTTTCCGTAATTTCAAAAATAAGCTGCGCCAGCGGGTGCTGTTCCAGCGTGTTAAGAATGAATTCAACGGTGTTCGAGTGAAGAATATCTTCAATCGAGATATTGACCGAAATAGCAACCCCATGTTGCTCTGATTGCACCACGGCCTGCTCAACGACCGAACGGGTGATTTGACTGTAATAACGGGTCGTCTTCGCTTTATCCAAAAATAAGCCTGGGGGTAAATCCGTATTGCCATCGCGGAGTCGAACCAAAGCTTCGTAATAGTCTACATGTTTGCCATTACTGCTTTTTATCGGCTGGTAGTAGTTCACAAAATTTTTGTTATCCAGCGCAGACTGTATTTTTGGCATCCAATTAACTTGATGACTGTGAGTAAAGTCGCGCTCTTTGACACACTCAATGCGATCACCGGAGAATACCTTTTTAGCTCGTGCGAGTGCGCTCTCTGCGAGTTGAATCAATTTTTTACGCCCAACGCCCATTCCCATCGCAATATCAACAGCCACTTCACCACCGTTAATGGTAAATTGCGTGGCCGACAGCGCCTGGTAAAAATGTTTTAAGTGCGCTTCAAACACACTGGGGATCATTCTAAAATCGGCGGCTATGGCAAATTTGTCGCCATACAGGCGGTATAGATACAAATGGTGTTGAGACAAATAGTGAGCGGACCAATCACTGAACGCCCGCAGTAACTGATCGCCAAACTCAATCCCGTAAAAATCAGCAAATGAGCGAAACTTCCTGATGTCCAGAATCGCCAGACACTGCGCTCTTGTGTTCTTTAAGTCATTCAGTAAATCAACGCGTGTGGCTAATCCAGTCACAGCATCAAAACGCGTTTCATTGAGCAGCTCATCGAGGTAAACCTCGCGGGATATGTCCTGCAACAACAGCACAATTTCAGCAAGTTTCTGGTCGTTATATAAAGGAATCGTCAGACAACGAAACCACGCCCCCTGCTCTTGTTGCGTCGCCAGGCGAATGACCCCATTCCAGCTTTGCTGGTGCTCTACGGTGTAACTGATTCGGTCTGCAAGTGCCTCGCGGTGTTGCGGATCGATATACTGCTTAAAGCCCTTGCCGACCAAAGGTTGGTCGGTATTCAGCCGGTTTTTTAGCGAATCGCTGATAAAAATCACTTGTCCCTGTGCATTGAGCCGCACGCACAAAGCGGACGACTCTAACGCAGTAACATATTGTGACAGCAAGTGATGATTACGCACTCATCGATCCCCCAAGTTGATTTGTTATTTTTGGTATTATCCATACTGTAACCTGACCGCCGTTAAATTGCGACAGCACAATAACAACCTTTGGCAACCGTATTTATCCAACCGCCCTTTGGTGCTGCGGTCCCGGCCGACAGCTGCGGCAATAACGCCTCGACGAAACTGCTCTCCGTATTACAAAAGGCACCGTCCGCATAAGGGCCCAAATAGATCAGCTGCTCGTTGTCATCAAAAATTATGACCGCCGGTGTCGATGGGATATAGGCCTTTAACGCCTCATGCTGAGCAATATCAAGTTCAACATTGCGACCTGCCCGCTCAGTTACTCTGCGTTGAATCAATTGTTGATGCGAGCGCGTTCGCCAGTTGCACGGGCAATCTTCAGAGAACACATGTACGACGACGGCAGACAGGTCACCAACCGTGCGTTCTAACAGCGGCTTTAGTCGCTCTTCAACCTCACCGTGGGCTACTTGTTGCTGCAGCCGACCTTGGTTATCGAACCAACTCAGGCGGGCATCCAGCAACCAAAATAACGCCACCAGTACGCTCGCAAACCAAAGGGTCACGATGCCCCAGAGCAGCCGTTGGCGCCCGTTTTTAGACCGCAAACTTTTCAATTTGATGCCGTAACCGTTCAGCGTCCTCAGCCAGTTGCCGAGTTTTCTCGTCATTGTTTTTGACGAACTCAGACTCTTGTTCAGACACTGCTTTTAAATCCTTCGCGGATGAAGACATATCAGCAGTAGCGTTCGACTGTTGCTCGGCAGCAAAGGCGACGTGTTCGATGGTTTCTGCCATAGTTCGGACTTTGGTTGCCACTGACTCGATCATTTGCTTCAGCTCAACCGACATTTTAGAGCCATCGTCAATAACCTGCGTCGCTTGTTCCACAATCGTCACCGACTCGGTAACCTCATCAATAATCTGCTGGGAAATATCGCTTATCTCAGCCGCATTTCGTTCTGTCGTTGATGCCAGGCTCCGTACTTCGTCTGCCACAACCGCAAAGCCACGCCCCTGCTCTCCCGCCCGCGCTGCTTCGATGGCAGCATTCAAGGCAAGTAAATTAGTCTGCTTGGTAATATCGTTAATTGCCGCCACTACGGTACTGATACGGCTGCTTTTCTGCTCCAGTGATTTAATATGTTCCAACGCTTCGGCGACGGTTTCTTTTACCGACAGAATGGCACCATTGACCTGTACCGTGTAGTCGGCAGCGTTACTGGTGTCGCTCAGTGCAGTATTTGCCGCCTCACGAGCGCGTTGAGACTCGTCGCTGATGGCGGTCACCGTGCCGACCATCTGCTCTATCCCATGAACGATACGCGACAACTCCGTTGCCGACTGCTGTCGTCTGCTGGTCAACGCCTGAGTATTGCCGGCCAGCTCCTCAGATTGCTGTTCAACACTGTCCACCAGCAACTCCGTTTCAGCAACACTGGTTCGCATCGCTTCAATCAGCTGATTAAACCGTTGTATCTGTTCATTATCCGCATCCAATGAAACCGCCAGATTGATGCTTTTATCGTTACCGACAATATCTTCGATCGCTGAATTAATTCGCAACGCCGTCTGTGCTTCGATAAACGTATGATGCGCAATAAACGCCAAAATAGCACCTTCAGCAACAGCGAAACTGGCGTGAATGGTTAGAATGCCGAAATTCACATAATCCGCCGCAAAGATGTACACACCAGCGTCGTTCAATTGCAGGAAAAAGAACAACACGTGATGAACGGCAACAACCAAGACGCTGGTAACAATCACTTTCCAGTCACGGTAATAAACGAGAACAGCTAACACCACGAAGATCTCAAAGTGCAGTTCAACCAGTCCCATGGTTTGATCAATGTGCAAGGCCGTCAACAATTGCGTCGCCGCAGCTACGGTATGACGTGTTAACGGGTTAGCCGGTGTCAGCACAATTAGCGCAAGCGGTAAGCCGGCAATAAACAGCGACAACACAACAGGTATCAGCCACTCACCGGTATAAAAGCTGATCAGCAGAGTAATAGCCACTTGCACAAATAAGACACCGATAAAGACGCGGTGAGCGGAGAGAATCCATGGGAAGGTCAGCATGCTTTACCTCTATGACAAAAAAGCAAACCTTGTACGTAAATACAGCCACGACTGGATTAATCGCCAAGGATAAATATAATGTCGCTTTTTTACTCACACGGCCAGCTTTTTATGTTGAATCATTCACACTATCCAGGCTTGTTCCTTAGCCTTTCTACCCTTCTCTTTACCGCGTCGTCGTCGGCAGAGCAATATTGGTCAGACACAAGTTTGACTTATCTCAATGGTAATCAATACGAGATGGGAGACACTGACCGACAAGTCGTGACCCTCGAATATGTTTCCGGTTACAGCTGGGGCAAATTATTCAGTTTTGCCGATCGGTTAGAGTCGAGTAACGGCGATACCGAATCCTATATCGAAGTATCTCCGGAATTTTATTTAGCGGAATTCAGCGACTCCTGGATTGCCAATTACAGTGTTACCACAACCGCAGAAGTTGGTGATGGATTTACCCATTATCTCTACGGTTTGGGGGTCGCATTTAACGCACCGGGCTTTGACTACCTCGAATTGGATGCTTACCGCCGCAACAACGATAATCTGCCAAACAATTATCAACTGACTGCAACCTGGGCAACATCGTTTCAGCTTGCCGGAACACAATGGCTGTACGATGGCTTTATCGATTACGCGTCCGGAATAGCGGGTGTCGGCCCTGCCAACCTTAATTTCACCTCGCAACTGAAGTTGGACCTTGCCCCCTATTTAGAACTAAAAAGCCCACTGTACGTGGGCGTTGAGTATGTTTATTGGCGCAATAAGTTCTACATTGACGGAGTGCATGAACACAACCCGAACCTATTGCTCAAATGGCATTTTTAATCCCCCTTAAAAACGATAGGTGAACCCCAGGTTAATGGATGACAGTGCCACCCCCTCTTCATCCATTAGCCTTAGCCAATCCAGATAAACATCCAACTGTGGTGCCGGCTGCAATGCAAACCCGGCACCATAACTGAGACCGCTGTCGGCGCCAGAACCACCCCCCGTACTCAGTTCACTGCGAGACCAGCCCGCCAGTGCATAAACGGAAACCGAGTCGCTCACACGCGCCTGTGGTTTTGCCAGAATACTCACCGCGTAATCCAGCTCGATATCGGTTTCGGCTGTGGTCGTGTCGTTCGGCTGATAGCGAATGGTATCGTCGGCGACGCCAAAACCCAGTCGAGCTTCAACCGCAAAATTTGGATGCACCTGTTCTCCTACCGTCAGCGTCAACCCAACCGGCTTCGCGGTCGAAAAGTCAGGACCAGAGTCAATATTGAACTGACTAACCTGCATACCGAGATAATAATCATCCCAGGACATGCTTTGTTGTGCGCTTGCGGTAGTTGAGAGCAGAAGTAGTGAACACAATGACAGAGCTTTTTTCATAATACCTCACTCCTTAAGGTTGAAAATGTGTGGATAGATTAGCAACTCATGAACGAGAAGCCAGTGATTATCGCTGACAAAACTGTCAGCGATAAGCGACAATATGACTAAAGATGATAAACGCCGTGGTAATCGGCAATATCCACATCAAACTGAGTTTGCTGGTGCAGGTGATCGCGAAAGCTTTCCATCGCATCCGGTTCGCCATGAATCAATTGAATGGGGGTTTTGGCACGTAGCTTGGAAGCCTGCAGCCAAGAGGTTAACTCCACGTAATCGGCATGCCCGGAAAGACCGTCTAACGAGCGCACCCGCGCTTTCACCGGTAGCCACTCTCCGTGCAGTTTGATCGACTCGACGCCCTGCAGCATTTTCGCGCCCCGTGTTCCGCCGGCCTGATGGCCACTGAACAGCACTGTCGCTCGATGATCCCCCAACCAACGTTTAAAGTGGTGCAGAATACGGCCACCGGTTGCCATACCGCTGCCGGCAATAATAATATGCGGCCCGTTTTGCGATGCAATGGCTTTCGACTCATCCACACTGCGGGTATATATCACGGTGTCAAACGCTCGTTGACAGTCATGGTCGGTTAGCCGGTGTAATTTATGGTGACGACGATAGATTTCCGAGACGTTGATGGCCATGGGCGAATCGAGAAATATGGGTTGCCTGGGTATGCGTCCCTCGTCCATCAGTTTAACCAGCAGATGTTGCATTAGCTGCGCACGTCCGACTGAGAATGCCGGTATCATGACCACTCCGCCGCCGGCGGAGCATTCATTAACCACCTCGGCGAGCTGTTCCTCAGCACTCTCAGTTTTTTCATGCCGACGGTCACCGTAAGTTGACTCCAACAGCAGTAAATCTACCTCCGGCAAAGGTTCCGGCGGGTACATCATGATGTCCTCCGGACGACCGATATCACCGGAAAAAGCCACTTTTTTGCCCTCCGCCTCGATGATCACAGAGGCTGCACCGAGAATATGCCCGGCAGGCTGCAACATCACCTGAATATCGCCGACCTGGAACGGTTGCCGAAACGCCACGCTCTCAAACAGTCTCATACTGGCTTTGCCGGTGTTTTCATCGTAAAGCGGCTGTGGGTTTTCGTGTTTACTGAGGCCATGGCGGCCGAGGTATTTTGCGTCTTCTTCCTGAATTCGGCCACTGTCAGCAAACATGATATGGCATAACTCAGTGGTCGCTTGATGCGCATAGACAGGGCCCCGGTAGCCTTCTTTGAACAACACGGGAATAAAGCCGGAATGATCGAGGTGAGCGTGGGTTAACACCACCGCATCGACCTTATTAATGCCCATAGGTATGGGTTGCCAGTTGCGCTTACGCAGCCACTTATAGCCCTGAAACAAACCACAATCGACAAGCAACCGGGTTCGTTCCGTTTCAACCAGAAATTTCGAGCCGGTAACGGTTTCGGTTCCGCCTAAAAAGATAATCTTCATTGCGACTCCTTTTGACCTAAATACTCGTCGCAACCGCAACGGTACTGATTTTGGACATAACTCGTATGTGTTAAATTAGCACCGTTGTTTTTGTTTACCTAGACTTACTGTAAAAATTTTATACAACCAATCACGGCAGCAACCTGCGCCCGATTACATTCTTCCGGTGTAGCCCGTGGACTGTCCGGATAGACTTCCGTAGTGGTCGCGTACATGGCATTGGTGAGGCTGATGCACAGCCCCAACTGCTTGACCGGAAAGCTGATCAGTCCTTCGCGATCAACCGGCGCTCCAATCAGTTGATTGTGCTCGTCAGCCGCAGCAATGTGTGTGACCTTTTCCACTTCGGCCAAGATCGCTGCATGAAAATCGATTTGCAGGTTTTCCGAGTTACCCACCAGATAAAAGCCATCCGGAATATTCCAGTTGGTATTTACCTCGCCGTCACGCGCTGCTTTTGCCGGGCGGAACTCTGAGTTATCCGAGTCAGTCGTTTCATGCAAGTCGACATGTGCGAGGAAATCAACCCCCAAATCACTCAGATAATCCATCACCAGCGCACATTCCTGCGCCGGGCTGTCAGCAACAAACGAACGGTTTGGATCGACAGCGTCAGGGTTCCAGCGGTTGATGGTTTCATAGCCCCAGGGACTCAAGCACGGGAACACCACGAAATTAAAATCGTCCGTGTAATGTTCCAGCTCTGCATCGATAAACAATAAAGCGCCCTGGACACCACTGGTTTCATAACCATGAACACCGCCGGTCACCAGAATGGTCGGATTTTCCGGGTTCCAGTTTTTATTCCGCACGACGTACAAGGGGTAGTCGCCGGCCGCATAATTCAATTCGCCGTACTGCTCAATGTTGAAGCGGTCATTCATCGCTTCAAGTTTAGCCACTACCTGTTGCTGATAAGAACGTTTTTTGGTCTGCGCAGCCAGCCACTGCGATTTTTCTGCCTCACCCCAAGGTTTACCAGGGGTTCCAATTGGGTAAATTGTTGTTTGTTCAGTCATAAACATCCTATGTGATCGGTCACTAAACCTGATCAACAGCCTAACATAATTACGTTTTAAGATAGCGATAATTGGTGGTCTGGGTTACCATCTGAGGCCATTGCCTTCTGTTTTAAGCTAAAACGTTTATCACCATGTCTTACTCCAAACTGCAAGTGGCTGTCGCGATCTTCGCTATGGCTATTGGTACCTTCGCAATCGGTATCGGCGAATTTGTCATGATGGGGCTGTTACCCAATGTTGGCTCTGAATTTGGTACCAGCTCTCAACAGACCGGCCACTTAATCAGCCTGTATGCGCTCGGCGTCGTCATTGGTGCGCCGCTCATTACCATCGTATTTGCCCGCGCCAACAAAAAGTCTCTGCTACTCGCCCTGATGGGTCTGTACGCCGTAACCAATATCGCCAGTGCCGAGGCCGATAGCTTTCAGCAGTTGCAATGGCTCCGTTTTATTAGCGGTCTTCCCCACGGCGCCTATGGCGGCATTGTCTGTCTACTGGCGGCGGCGATGGTACGTAAGAACCAGCGAGGCAAAGCGGTAACCTTAGTGATGATGGGGCTGACGCTCGCTATCTTAATCGGTAATCCGCTTGCCACTTGGTTTGGTCAAATGCTGGACTGGCGCTGGGTTTATCGTGGCGTCGGCATCACCGCGTTAAGCGCGGTGCTGTTAATCGCTATTGCCGTTCCGGCTATCCGGCAACAACAGCACAGCCGCACACGCACCGAGCTGTCAGCCCTTAAGAACAAACAAGTTCTGCTGACGCTGGCAATCGGCAGTATTGGTTTTGGCGGTATGTTCGCGGTACTGAGTTATCTGGCGCCAACCTTGTTAGAGGCAACACAAGTGAGCCAGGGCTGGATACCTATCGCCTTGCTGATTTATGGCGTGGGTTCTTTTATCGGAAGCTTAGTCGGTGGCTGGGCGACCGACGTCAACATGAAATGGGCGATCGGTGGTGCACTGGCCTGGGCCACACTGGTTCTGTTTGTGTTTCCGTTTAGTATTGATAACTTAGTCAGCATCTTGCCAATGGTATTTTTACTGGGGTCAACCGCCGCATTAGTACCGACCTTACAAGTGCGACTGATGGATGTCGCGGGCGAAGCACAAACCTTAGCGGCATCACTTAATCATGCGGCATTTAATATTGCTAACGGCATCGGTGCTTATCTTGGCGGCCTCGCTATTGTCTCACCCTGGCAGTGGCAGGGCACCGGATGGGTCGGCTGTTTGCTGGCCGGTAGCGGGCTTATTATTTTCTTTATCACCAAAAACCACAGCCGCAAGGTCAATTATGCTGAAAGCTTGTAGGCTGGTCGCAGGGCGATGTTTTTATCAGCAGTTTTGTTCTATCATGGGATGATAACTACAATAATCAATTCGAAATTGACGCGTGCCACACTTTCTGTCGACCATAACCCTGATTTTTTTGGCTTTTGTCGCGCCAGCGACATTAGCGTCATCACCGAGCCTGTATGTCGATGGGCAGACTGATGACATCAAACTGATTTTCTACACAGAACGTTACCTCGATCCTACCGGTGAGACAGATTTTCGCTCGATTGAGCAACGGCAGTTGTTTGAACCTGTGCTGGATCCCGGGCAGTTGCATTTAGGTTACTACGACGGCACCCTCTGGTTAAAAAACGTCATCACGAATACGACCGATAACAGCCTGTTAAAGGTATTCTCCTTTGACTACGCGAACCTTGATCGCGTTGATGTTTATGTTGTTGATGAGCGGGGTGAATTACGTCAGCAATTTCGTTCCGGAAGTCACATCACGAAAGAACAACGGCCATTGAACAACCGCCATGCCTCATTTCCGATCGCCTTTCCGGCAAACACCGCAATGACTCTTTACACACGTATCCAAAGTAACAGCAGCTTAACCGCTTTTCAGCGCTTGTACTCCCCCACGCATTACGACAACAGCTACAGTAACGAGCTGTTCTGGCTATCGCTGTACTGCGGTATGCTACTGGCGTTAAGCCTTTATAATCTGTTGCTGTTTACGGCGTTAAAACAGTCGGTTTTTTTGCGCTATTCGCTGTTTGTCGGTAGTTTTCTGGCGGGCACGCTGGCAATGAACGGGTTAGGCCCGCAGTTGTTTTGGGATCATGACACGCTCGATGTTAACCGCGTAATGGCGTTTAGTTTTTCTGCGGCAGGCTTTACCGCAACCTTGTTTGCGCGCAAGTTTCTGGCGCTAAAAACGCACAGTCGCTGGTGGTACCGGGTGACACTGATTCCGCTGACGGTGTCGTTTTTGGGGATGCTGAGTGCCTTTATTGCCTCTCCGCAAACGGCATTACAGCTCAGTGATATCAACGGTTTAACCGCGGGGCTGGTGTTATTGAGTTGTGGCGTCGCCTGTGCGATACGCAAGGTTCCCGGTGCAAATTTGTTTGTCATCGCCTGGACGTTGTTATTAACCGGTGCCTTCGTTCACGCCCTTCGCAATTTAGGTGTCGTGCCGACCAATTTTTTCAGTTTGTACGGCATGCAAATTGGCTCAGCGATAGAAATGTTACTGCTGTCGTTTGCTATCGCCGCGAAATTCAATCAATTGAAAAACGAAAAACAGCGGGCTCAGGACGAGGCACTGACCACCTTAAAAACGCACGAAGCAAAACTTGAGCAAAAAGTCGCCCAACGAACTTACGAACTGGAGCAAATGGCTCATCATGACGGCTTAACCGGTTTGTTGAATCGTAATGGCCTGAATCAGGCATTGCGGGATACGATGCAACGATGTCGGCAGTCTGGCACGCCGTTAACACTGGTCATGCTCGATCTCGATGCATTTAAACCCATTAATGACGAATATGGCCATACCGCCGGTGACAGGGTGTTGAAAATTGTGGCCGAACGCTTACTCGGTTGCACTGTTGATGGTGATGCGGTTGCCCGCTTTGGTGGTGATGAGTTTCTTGTCGTCAGCGACCGTTTTGCCAATAACCTCGAAGTTTCAGCCTTCATCGACCAGATTCGCCGCGAAATCCAACAACCGATGGTGGCCGGTGTTTCGCAGCCGTTAACCATTTCAGCCAGCGTCGGCTTCCATCAAACCGCTTTACCGCGTTCGGTTAATGAGCTACTTAAAGAAGCCGACAAAGCCATGTATCAGGTAAAATACCGGCAACGCGGCAAACCGTTAAGCCACTAGTTGTTATGTTGCTCAGCGTTAACCATCTTCTTGTAGAAAAAGATCGCGTAAAAAACACACAGCCCGATGACGATGCCCAAACCAACAAATGAGATAAAAATAACCGGGTCATTAAAAAACGCTTTCCATAAACTCATGGCACTTTCTCCCTACTCAGTATATGGTTTTAGTGTATTAAAGAGCCCGATAAAGCAATTTGATATGGATCAATCTTATGAATCAACAATCAAAACCCAGTGAAAATAATCCGATGGGCGTCGCCATCGGTGTTGGCGTTGCGGTCGGAACCGCCATCGGTGTGGTTATGGATCAGTTAGCCTTGGGCGTTGCTTTGGGTCTGGCCTTCGGCGTTGCGTACGGAGCCAGTCTCAAACGCAAGCAGGGGCGCAGCAAGCCCGACGACTAAGCGTCCGGCTTGCGACTGAAGTCATTGGCACTGAACACGTCACTCAGAATGGTTTGCTCGAGCCAATTGCGGCCCTCGGTACGGGTAGGAATTCGCACCACCAGGGTAATGTCTTCGGGATCTTCCACTTGCAAAGTCACCCGCGGTTCTACCGAAGGTGACTCCAGTCCGGTACGGTAGCTCATTCGATCAAAATGCCGCTTTACTTCCGCCATGTAATCGCGGCAATACTCCTGTGCTACCCGCAATAGCTCTTGCTGTGCCAAACGCCAGTTATCGGTGCGTTTAAACGGCACGGTAAAGGTATGCAAGACATAGTCTTTACTGTAACTCTCATTAATTACCGGCTCGGTCGCGAATAACGAGTTTGGTAACACAACCATACGGCCACTGCGTTGTTGCATATTTTTGCCGGGCCCTACTTCCAAAATGGTCGTCGTTAACAGGTTTTGATCAATAACATCACCGCGGTAATCTTTAATTTGAATCCGGTCGCCGAGGTGAAACGCATGCGCCCCACTTTTTATCAGTGTACCGCTGATACAGATGATCAGTTCTTTAGTGGCAATCACCAAGGCCACAGCAATCGCGACCAAAGACAGCGCAAAGGTACGTAGTTCGTTACCCCAAATCATGAACAGACCAAACAACAGCACCAGCAACAGGCCATTGCGCAGTTGAACCAGCCAACGTCGGCGTAAATCGCTGGAATTAATGTTGCGGCGGATATAGCGCCGCAGTACCCATCGTGCAAAAAACACAATAGTAACCAGAACAATGGTGCTGATGGTCAGTCGCAACAACGAGTCTGATGCCTGAAGTTGCTCGACAAAGCCGTTTAGTAATTGCTGTAAGTTCATGACTCTCTAAGTAAATCGTCGTAAAGACACTGGCGAAAAGGATTATTTGCACTATAGTTTTTTACAGGTTTCAAGGAAAGGGGAATTTACAATGAAAAAGATGACATTAGCGACAGCAACCTTGTTAGGTTTGTTTACTCTTGCCGGCTGTAGCCAGGAATCAGCCGACAGTAAAACCGAAGATGCGATGGAGTCAGCTAAGCAGACAGCTGATAAAATGGGTGAGGCCGCCGAAGCTCAGATGAATGAGGCGGGCGAATACCTCAGTGATGCGGCCATCACCGCCAAGGTGAAAACCGCATTATTTGATAACGGCGGTCTCAACAGTGCCAACATTTCGGTGGAAACCCGCGATGGCGTGGTTTATCTCTCCGGTACCGTCAGCAGTGATGTTGACGCCGAAACCGCCGGGCAACTTGCCGCTGGCGTTGAGGGTGTTGAAGATGTCGAAAACGACCTTGTCGTTTCCGAAAATAACTAACGCCAGCATCACCCGTTGCCTATCAGCGAGCCAGTTCCAATCTGGCTCGCATTCCCATTGATGACGTTAATCCCGTCGTTACTGACACCACCTTGCCCTGGCGTATGACCAGCAGAGTGGGTGTTACTGTCACGCCCCAGCGTTTAGCCAACACACCCGTTTGATCGTTAACGGTATCGAATTGATAGCCGTGTTCAGTGATAAATTGCGTCACTTCTGCATCTGTACCTGATGAAAAGGCAACTGACAGCACCTTATTATCCGCGGCAACGCTGTCCACCATTGGCGATACCACCTTACAGTAGGGACACCAGGTCGCCCAAAAATACAGCAATACCGGTTGTTGCTGAGAAGCACCGATAATATCAACTCTATCTCCCTCGAGCGTTAGCACATTGGCACTTTGCTCAGGTACCTGTTGTTCGATATCACTCGCACGATACCAATCAACCGCTGTTATTACCGCCACCGCTGCCACAACATAGCCAGCAACGCTCAACAAACGTTTTATCCACGGATTAGAAAACACTGCCACAAACGACTCCCTTATTACGGCTTAGCGACAGTGTACCATCAAAGCGTCACGCAGATTTTACCAAAGTGTTTTCCGGCTTCTTCATAACGAAACGCATCGGCTAACTGATCCAGCGTAAAGGTTTTATCCACAACCGGCGTTATGCCATTGACATTCAGCGCCCGAACCAAGGCTTTTTGATCGTCCCGGCTACCGACGATCAAACCCTGCAGACGTGCTTGTTTCGCCATCAGCCGAGTGGTTGGAATCATGCCTTCGTTACCGGTCAGCACGCCAATCAACGCAATATGTCCGCCGATTGCAACCGCATTAATGGATTGCGGTAACGTGCCTGGACCTCCCACTTCGATAACGTGATCTACGCCACGACCGTCGGTCAGCTTATTCACCGTGGTGCCCCACTCCGGATCGCTTTTGTAGTTAATGCAATGATCCGCACCTAAGGCTTTATACTGCGCCAATTTTGCATCCGAAGACGACGTCGCTATCACCGTCGCGCCAAGACTTTTGGCCAGCTGACAAGCGAAAACCGACACACCACCACTTCCCAGTACCAGCACCGAATGACCAGGCTGAATATTGCCATCGACAACCAGCGCACGCCATGCGGTTAAACCAGCAGTGGTTAGCGTTGCTGACTGCTCATGCGTGTAACCTTGTGGCTGCTGGGTGAAAAAATGCGCCGGACAAACCACGACCTCACGCGCATAGCCGTCGACCCCATCACCGGGCGTAGTACGAAAATCGGCGATAGGGGCCGGCCCGCTGAGCCAATGCGGAAAAAACGTCGAGACCACCGCATCTCCTACCTTGAATTCATCAACGCCTTCGCCGACGGCTTCAACCACACCGGCGCCATCGGCAAGTGGAATGCGTCCGTCCTCGGTAGGAATGTAACCGGCAGCAACGGCATAATCGTGGAAGTTTAGGGAACTTGCTTTAATACGAACTCGAACTTCACCCGCTGCCGGCATGCCGGGATCCGCTATCTCGGTAACACGAATATTGTCGAGTCCAAACGGCTGTTGCAGACGCAGCGCTTTTATGGTTTTCGTCATGCTTAATCACTCCCGCAGTAATAAATATCCTGATTAACTATAACCTAATGGCCTTCAATTAGATCACCACACAATCGCTCAATGTTGACATTTTTAGACATTCTGGATAAATTATTAATGAGAATTATTATTATTTTCATTATAGGAATCTTTCACGGATGAACCAACGGCTTCTCAGATCAATCATGGTGTTCAATCAAACCGTACGCACCGGCAGTATGAGTCAGGCCGCTCGCGAGTTGAATATGACCGTTTCGGCAGTAAGTCAGCAGTTGCACAAGCTTGAAGAAGAAATTGGTTTATCCTTGTTCATCCGAAACACACGTTCAATGACTCTAACCGAGGCTGGTGAACTGTATTATCAAACCACCCAGCGCATTGCCGAAGAAGCTGAATTAATGCAGTCCAAGTTGGCGCTGTTAAAACAACAACCACAGGGCGTCATTAAACTGATCGCCCCAGCTGGCTTTGGCGGGGGCTTGCTGAGCGCACCACTAAAACAATTAATGGAAGAATTCCCGGAAATGGGCGTACATCTGACACTCACCGATGAGCCCTGTAATTTAGTTCGTCACGGCGCCGATCTTGGTCTCTGTATTGGTCCTCTGAACGACTCTCAAATGATCGCCAGACAGCTTGCTGAATGGTCGATGTGCCTGTATGTCGCCGCTAGCCATCCGTTGGCAACTGCTAACCCACAACACCCATCGGCACTGGCAACGCACTGCTACGTCAGCCACATACGCGAACAAAATTTCGTCAGCACACTGACTCATCCTGAGCAGCCTGCCTTTGCGTTGCAGCAACGGCGGCTGATGGTGAACAATATGCAATCACTGATTCAACTGGTAAAGGACGGTGTCGGTTTTGGCTTATTACCCACCATCGAAGTGGAAGATGAACTTGCCCGGGGAGAGCTGGTTGCACTGCTGCCGGAATGGCAAATCCCAAGCTATACGGTACACGCGGTAACCCCACAGCGCGACTTTATACCGGCCAAAACACAAACGGCTATCGAGCTGCTCAAGCAACACTTTGATCAACTCGGCAGCTAACGCGCTGGCGGCCTTACAACCCACTCGGGTTCTTCAAACTCTCCCAGTGGCGTAATATCAACGAATGGCGCAGCACGCTTTATGATCGCTGCCACTTCCTCATTGTGTTGATGTTTCATCGCATCACGCTCGGCTTTGCTGCGCCAGTAGGCAATCGCAATTAAGCTGCGATCGTCACCGATTTTTCGGTGCAGCTCAGTACCTAACGCACCGGGCGCCTGTTGAATAATACGACTCGCCTGTACCCAGGCCTTGGCATAATCTTCAGCGGTGTAACCGTCTTTGATGTTAACTAGAAAAAGATATTTCACGGGCACCTCCCGATTGATCTGCTCTTTCCGCTATTGCGTTATAGAGTCAGTATCACACATTGCCCGGTTACCATGCCAATATCTGTTGTTTGGTTAAAGCGCGATTTGCGCCTCCATGATCATAAACCCTTGCGGCAAGCCATCGCTGCCGGTCACCCGTTGTTATTGCTGTACGTTTTTGAACCGGCAATGGAAGCAGACCAACACCTTGGTTTACGGCATTTCCGTTTTATCGTCGAAAGCCTGGCTGACCTTAAACGCCAGCATCCTGCCCTGAGCTTGCTGGTGCGGCGGGCGCCTGTCATCGACGTACTTGAGCACTTGCACGCCGAAGCCACTATCGACGCGTTATACAGTCATCAAGAAATCGGTCTGCGCTATACCCATCAACGCGACATTGCCGTCCAACGTTGGTGCAACGACCATCAGATTGACTGGCACGAATCCCCCAGCGGAGCCGTTATCCGTGGTCTTAGCCAACGTCAACACTGGGACAAGCATTGGCACAAGGTGATGCGAGCCAAAGCCGATAACCCGCCGCTTGAGCAGGCACAATGGTTTGTTTCCGAGTGTCCGTCCGACCCATTACCGGCAGCCTGGCAACAACCGGATGATCGATTTCAACACGGTGGCGCAACCCAGGCCTGGGCAACACTGAACGACTTTTATGCGGGGCGGGGTCAGTTTTATTATCGGCAACTATCCAGCCCGCTCAGTGCACAACATGCCTGCTCCCGATTGTCCCCTTACCTGGCTTGGGGCAATATCAGTCTACGGCAGGTTTATCATACCGTATTACGTTCCTGGCAGCGGCCGGGATGGCGGCGGACGCTAACCGCATTTGCGTCGCGACTGCACTGGCACTGCCACTTTATCCAGAAGTTTGAAAGCGAATCACGGATGGAATTTGAGCATTTAAACCCCGGTTACAATGACATGCCGATGACTACCGGTGGTCAGGCCGACGAGTACCTGCGCGCATGGCAAGCAGGTCAAACCGGTATCCCCATGGTCGATGCCTGTATGCGTTGTCTGCACCAGACCGGATACATTAACTTTAGAATGCGTGCCATGCTGGTCAGTTTTCTCACCCATCACTTGGCCGTCGACTGGCGCCGCGGCGTGACGCATCTGGCCAGCCTGTTTCTCGACTTTGAACCTGGCATTCACTACGCTCAGTTTCAAATGCAGGCGGGGGTCACCGGCATCAATACCATACGTTTGTATAACCCTGTAAAACAGGGGCAGGAGAAAGACCCCGACGGCGACTTTATAAAACAATGGTGTCCGGAGCTGAGTACGTTACCGGTTGCCTTTATCCACCAGCCCTGGGAGCTAACGCCTATGGAACAACAACTCTATGGCATGGAACTGGGTAACGATTACCCTGCTCCTATTATTGATCTTAAAGCCGCTGCAAAAACTGCGCGTGACCGACTGTGGTCATGGCGTCAAAAAGCCGAAGTGAAAGCCCACAAACAACGGATACTCGCCCGCCATGTCGCACCGAAAGCCTCATTTACCAAGTAAAATTTGCAGCGTATGTCAGCGCCCGTTCAACTGGCGCAAGAAGTGGAAAGATTGTTGGCAGGACGTAAAGTACTGTTCCGAACGCTGCCGTCGGCAGCGTTCCGGAAAAAACCAACGCTAAAGAGCGCGCTGCATGATCAAACGGTGTTCACCCGGGCCAAGATAATCCGGAACGTCGTCACAGATAACGAAGCCTGACTTTTGGTACAGATTTATCGCTTTGTCATTCTGTGGCGATACACTCAGTTCCATCTCGCCAAACCCATGCTCAGCAGCCACCTGTAAGCTGTGTAACAACAGCAGGCGACCAATCCCCAGTTGCCGGTAATCACTGGCAACCAATAACGACATCAGGCTTGCCCGTTGCTGTGGCAGCGGTGCCATCATGCTGTAGCCGGACACCGTATCGTCGCTTTGCGCGACCAATAGCAACTGCGGCCACTGCCGCAGAGCCTGATAAAACAGTAACTCGGGATACCCTTCGGCACCGTAAAGCTGCCGCTCATACAGTGCCAATTTATGCAGATCTCCGGCTGTGGCCGCTCTTACGATGGTTGTCATTGCTGAGTATTGGGGATGATTTTTAACTCAACGCGACGATTCTGCTCACGTCCGCTGGCGGTATTATTGTCGGCAATCGGCTGACTTTCACCATAGCCATAGGTGGTTAAACGCCGTTGATCCACACCGTTGCCTACCAGATAATTGCGAACCGCCATGGCGCGGTTTAACGACAGCTGTTGATTGTATTCAGCCGATCCAGTGCTGTCGGTATGCCCTTCTACCATCATCGTGGTCTTTTCATACTTGGTTAATACGCGCGCGACATCATTAAGTACCGGGTAAAAGTTTTGCGAAATACTGGCACTGTCTGTCGCAAACGTGATGTTGCCAGGCATTTGCAAGCGAATATTGTCACCCTCACGAATCACCTGCACACCACTGCCTGAAAGTTCATCACGAAACTCTTGTTCCTGTTTGTCCATGTAGTTGCCAATCGCACTACCGGCAAGCGCACCAACTGCCGCTCCCCATAAATAACGGCTTTTATCATGGTCACCGGTGCCTTTACCAATCAATGCCCCGGCAACCGCGCCAATGGCCGCACCTTTCTGGGTGTTGTTCATATTGGCACAGCCAGCAACCACAAAAGACGACAACGCAGTGACTAAAATCAGCTTTTTCATACCTTTGCTTCCTTATTTCCGAACACTGCCTAAACTCTAGCACAGCCGGCGATAAGCGCCTGCTATGTTTACCTTTCCTTTACAACAACTTAAAAATTTGGCTTGTAGTCAAATCCTTCCTGAGCCTCACTATCACTGAACGTTTTGATTTTAACTTTCTTGTTCAGCAACCCATTAACCCATGAATTCGGGAACGTCTCGATGCCATTATTAAAATCCTCGACATTTTGGTTAAAAATGCGAATCGCGGCACCGATATTATCCTGCTGGTCGGTGATTTCTTTCATTAATTTTTGATAACTTTCTGATGCTTTCAGCTCCGGGTAATTTTCCACGGTAATATTCAGGCTTTTCAACAACTGACCGGTACGCGCTTCGGTTTTTTCCAACTGCGCGGTATCAATTTTATTGGCATCCAGTCCCTGCAAAGCTGAGCGCAATTCCGTCACCTGAGTCAGGGTGCTTTGCTCGAACGCTTTGTAATCCTTCACCACGTCTTCGAGGTGTGGGATGATTTTATTCTTTTGTCGCTCCTGGGTTATGACGTTGGCCCAGGCACGTTCGGCAGCGTTCGCGCGACTAATAATACCGTTATAGATTGCAATAACCGTCACCAGCAGCACGATGGCTATCGCAATGACTACCCATAATTCTGTCACGCCCTATCTCCTTAAAAATTGTTATCCAGCTTGGTCATTAGATAATGGATTGACTGCAGAGTTCGTTGCAGTTTCGCAAAGCTTTGTTGGCCTTCGATGGCTTCGATAAAAGCCGTAAAATCTGACAGTGTTACCTTACTCGGCGTTTTAATCATGTCATTGTCGGCAAAGGAAAGGCACAAATCCGCGCTACCATTAAACTCAAGGTTAGGCTTACTCAAAAGCTCACCAACCTCCTCCAATGCCACGACCACGGCCGGTTTCATGGTTTTAGCGGCAGTCAATTCATCGCCGGCGATGACCCGAAACCGTTCATTGAACCGGTTCGATGCGGGCTTGTAGGTACTGCCGCTGAGCAGACTGTTGGCAAAGCTAACCACCGCGACATCGCGGACGAACTGAAACGGCATAATCAATGCGTAACGATCATAATGATCATAAACCTTACGCCGCCGGGTTCTCACTTGCCCTTTGCTGTTGGTGTAGGTTTCAATCACGATCCGTTCATCGACGTAGTGAAAATGCAGGTAGCGATAATCAAACGCGTATTCGTCGCCGTCGAAGCGTCCCTCATAAAGCGCTTTCACTTCGCGCCGGTAGTTACCTCGGTGAAATTCATTAAAACGACTCAATAGTTCGCGCGTTAAGGCTGGCGAATGAAAACTGACTGGTTTAATGCCGTTATCCAGCAACGCATCCTGTTGCAGCAGGCGAGCAGAAACGGAACGTAACAACTGCCAGGGATAAATCATCAATCCCAGCACCAACAGCAGTGCTGCAACGCACACGGCAACCAACAGCCAGCTCGATCCCTGCATGTGTTGAAGCCGCTGCCAGTCATAAAATGTCAGCGCCGCGCCGACCATCGCAATCATCGCTAAGCTTACCCAGTAGCTGCGATAATGAAACTGGTACGAACCGGGAAACTGCTTTACGCGATCCATCAGCCGTTCAAAGCCACTGATATCACTAACCGACGCTGACTCGTGCTGTAACCGTTTCAATTGCGTTATCAGCGCTTGGTTGTTACCTCGATAAAACACGCGGTTGCCTTATTGATTACATTGATTCCTCATTGTCAGCAACTTACCGAGAATAATCAATGGCTATCGTATAACGCCCAATCGCGTTGTCGGATTTGCGTAAACAGTGTCCGCAATTCTCTTTCCAGAGGACGGTCTGAGGTCAACAATGGATGCTCTGCAACGATGGTCTTAGCAAAGTCACCACATTCCTTAACCAACGGCAAAGGATGGCTTTCCGCCCGCAACATCACTCCCTGTGCCGAGGCTAACAGCGCCGCAGCAGTGACCTGCTGTGTCAGCATCAGTACCCGCCGGCAGTCCCTTGCGGCAATCGTGCCCATGCTGACCTTATCCTGATTATGACATTCGGTCGAACGTGAAAACACACTCGCCGGCATGGTTAGCTTTAGCGCCTCTGCGGTCCATGCCGAGCAGCCGATCTGGACCGCTTTAAAACCATGACTTATTGCTCTCTGCTCGCCTTTGGCGGCGCTCAGATTGGCCGGCAAACCATGATTACTTTTGCTGTCGAGCAACAACGCCATCTGCCGGTCGTGTAAATCAGCAAGGTTAGCAACCTGTGTCTTCAGCAAATCCATGGCCATCGCAATATGGCCGCCGTAAAAATGACCGCCGTGATGAATACGCTGTGTTTCCGCATCCACAACCGGGTTGTCATTGGTGCTGTTAAGTTCATTGTCGATGGTTTGCTGCAAAAACGGCAGACAGTCTCGCAACACACCAATAATATGCGGCGTGCAGCGAATTGAGTAACGATCCTGGAGCCGCGTCTGCTGCGGCAGAGGTTCAGTTAGCCGGGTATCCGACGCAATCCAGGCTGCAACCTGTTGCTGTCCATTGTGGGGTTTAACGCGATGCAAATCCGCATCAAAATGGTAGGGGTTACCGGCAACTGCCGCCAGCATGAGACTACTGACGCGACTGCTAAGCCGGGTCAGATACTCCGCCTGTCCGTAATTGAGACAGGCAAGCGCCGTCATCACCGCCGTACCATTCATTAGCGCCAGCCCCTCTTTGGGGCGCAGCCGATAGGGTTGCAATTGCAGTTGCTCAAACACGTCAGCGCTGTTTTTAACCTCACCCTGATAACGCACGTCGCGCTCACCGATTATCGCCCCGGCAATATAGGACAAGGGGGTTAAGTCACCACTGGCGCCCACACTTCCCTCTTCCGGAATAAGCGGCAGAATATCGTAATCGATCATCAACGCCAGCCGCTCCAACAGCGCATAACTGACGCCGGAATAGCCCTGGCATAACGACTGTAACCGCACCACCATAATGGCGCGCGTTTCTTCAGCGCTGAAATGTTCGCCCAACCCACAACCGTGGAAGCGGGTCAGGTTAATCGGTAGCACATTAACCTGTGCCAGCGGCACTGCTGTCCCGACGCTGTCGCCATAGCCGGTGGTTACCCCATACACCTTGCCCTGCTGATCCAGTAGTTTTTCAATCAGTTCGGCGCCCCGGTCAATGCGCGAGCGAAACTCGGTCGTCGTGCTCAATTGCACACGTGCCTGTCGCTGGCTTAACCGTATTACCTGATCGATGCTAATGGCTGCGCCATCAAACCTAACCGTTTCCATCACGATGTTATTGACTCATCCTTTATCGGCTGCTGTTCCCAATCAACTTCCTTACCCATCTCGTTGACCGGCACCGACGCTGCAACATGAAAACGTCGTGGCATTTCGGCATCAGTAACTTGTTGTGCCAACCAATGCCGCAATGGCTCAATGACGTCTTCCGCCGACAACGATGTCGCCGCCGCCGAAGGAATCAGTAAAGCGGTTAAACCACCCCCCTGCTCGGCCGCCAGCGGACGTACGCGGGCATCGGCAATCGTCGGATGAGTCGCAATCAGTTGAGCAATACGTGTCGGATAAACATTATAGCCATTCACTTGCACGGCCTTATCGCGTCGTGCCAAGGGTTTAAAATGTCGTTCGTCCTGCCATTCCAGCCGATCCGGCAACGCCATCACCTGCGCCGTTTCGATGTCTGCCACATGCGCTAAGTCCTGTCGTTGCCAGCGCGGTAACAGTTCATACCAACCCCCTGGCAAGGTGCGAAAACCCAACCCAGAAGTTTCGCTGCTACCATAGACTTCCAGCACGCTATGCAATCCCCGAGACAGCAGTTGCTGCAATACCTCAGCCGCAACCGGTCCGGTCGAACACACGGCCATAGCCTGTCGTGGGAAGTTAAGCGGACGCTTCGCCAACTGTTGATACCAGTGCGGAAAACCAATCAACAAGTCTCCGTCTTGCAAACGTTGCCCCTGTACAGCAGAAAATGCCGCCAACCCGCGTAATACAGGCAGTTCCAGTGCTTCCGCAAGCACTACAGAAAAAATAAAGCCATAAATATGATGAGGCGGTACCGCGCTCACCACTCGTTCAAACGGAATGGAGGTACCGTTCAGGTAATCACTGAAAAATGCAACTTCGCGCTCAAGCTCACGCCAACGGTGCTGGTATTTCTGCGGTTTAGCGGTCGACCCGGAGCTACAGAAGGTGATGTCTTTACTGCCGTGCTCACGGCTGGCCATTACCACATCAGCCCATTCTCCGAGCCGCGAGACTCGTAATAAATAATCCTCCAGACCTGAGCTGTGGATGTGAAAAAAATCGACCACGCGACTGGCGATCGACATCCACTCAAAAGAATCCACTAACAACTCATTGTCTGTGCCTTTTGCGTGCCGCGATGTCGTTATTACTGAATCAGCCTGCCATTGCCGGCCTTTCCAAAGCTGCGCATCGGTTCGTCTTAAGGCTGCCAATTCATCGGCGGCCAGCGCGCCGATGATGGCAATAATTGAGGACCGCGAAAGATTCATGCTCACAGGCGTTTTACGAATACCCAGTAACTGTCACCTGACAACGCTTTTTTCATATGAACCTTAACTTTGGTGGGCTGCATTTCGTAGTCAAAGGTGTACTCAAACATGGTGTTGAGGTCGCCGTTTTTTACCCCTTCATCAAATTTACCTTTAAACTCAGGGCTGTTGGTACAAGGCGCCACATCGTTAAAAAAGTTCTTGCCGACCACCGTGGACGGATCACGCCCGGTAATATCACCTTCAGCCGCGTTGTACTGAATAATATTGCCGTTAGCATCAAGCTGAATGGCACCAAAAGCGACCTTATCAAGTTGTTCTTTATTCATCGATGACAGCTTATTTTCGATGTCATTCGAACCAAATTGTACGATTTCCATAACATGCTCCTAAAATTATTGTCGATTCCAATTGTTTTAAGAGAATGCTCCTGATTTGGATCATAAGAGATTTATCGCGCTCATGAAAAAGCCCGCCGAAGCGGGCTGAGCATATACCGCACAAATTAAGGCTGGTAATACGACTCTAACGTCACGCCAGAGAACGACTGATAGGCTCTGACACCAATGTGATAGGTGCCAGCCTGCGGATTACTGACCGAACACGACTCGGTATTACCGGTACGGTAAGGACGACAATCGTAGCTCGACGTGGTTGGCTGGCTGCCAAAGCGCAAATACAAATCAGCATCCCCGGTACCGCCGGAAATGTCGACATCCAGACTGCTCATTCCGGCAGGTACGTCGATGGTGTAGCGAACCCATTCACCGGTAGCTGCTGACAGATCCGTTACGGTACCGCCACCACCAGAACCTGAGCCGCCGCTACCTTCGCTGTACTGACCGGTCAGCGACACACCACTGTAAGCTGAATAGCCCTGAATCATCACGTGGTAAGTCCCTGCCTGCACATTACTGATGTCACAGGTTTCTTCGTTACCCCCGACAAAAGGTCGGCAATCGTAAGTACTGGTCGTTGGCTGTGAGCCGAAGCGAACGTACAAGTCGGCATCACCACTACCACCGGTCATGGTAAACGACAGATCCGTCGCGCCAGCTGGCACCTCAAGGGTAAAGTACTGTTCACTGTCTTGCGCACCGGACAAGTTGGTTTCGGCAACACCGTTTTGCAGTTCATTGCCGGTACCACCACCGCCAGAACCACCGCCCAGTGCCTGTTGCACTGCGGCATTGGCATCAACAATACCGGTACCACAGCCATTGCAGGTAGCCGGGAACGTACGGGTGGTCTGTTTTAGAATCGACTCAACGTCATCCGGGCTGGCCGTCGGCAACGCTTCTTTAACCAGAGCCGCTACCCCAGCTACGTGCGGTGCCGCCATCGACGTGCCCTGACTGAAACCATAGCTGTCCGAACCGGGCGTTGTAGCGCCAGAGTTGTATGTTGATAACACACCATTCGGATCATTGGCATAAGACATTGCGCCGCCGGGAGCCGCCACATCGACATTACTGCCATAATTTGAATAGTAAGCACGGCCACCATCGCGGTCAGTAGACGCGACGTTCACCACGCCGCTGCAATTGCCGGGGTTAAAATTGGTTGAATCAGAATTGCTGTTACCCGATGCAATCACCAAGGTTGAACCGTTGCCACGAGCAATGTTGATCGCTTGCTGTGTGGTTGATGAACAGCTGCCCTGTCCACCGAGGCTCATATTGATGACATCCGCCGGATTACTGTTGCTTGGTGCACCGGAAACACTGCCACCGGAAGCCCAAATGATACCATCTGCAATATCCGCGGTCGTACCACCACAGCGACCCAGTACCCGCACCGGTACCACCTGCGCATTATACGCCACACCCGCAACGCCGGTTCCGTTGTTGCTCACCGCAGCAATGGTGCCGGCAACATGGGTACCGTGCCAGCTAGAGTCACGATCCTGCTCTGGATAACCATTGCCACACTGCCCTGCAGTCGTCCAGTCACCGGGATCACGGGCATCGTTATCGCGACCGTCGCCGTCGTTACCAATAAAGCTATCGGAAATCATGTCATAACCGGGCAGAATATTTGCGGCTAAGTCAGTATGAGGGCGATAGCCAGTATCCAGCACCGCTACAACGGTGCCATTACCGGTCGCATTGTCCCATGCTAACGGAGCATTCAAACCACCGGTAGACTCATAATAATGCCACTGCTCGGTATAACGGTTGTCATTCGGGGTTGCCAAAGGCTGTAACAGTTGGTTAGGTTCAATGAAAGCCACATCGGGGTGAGACTTCAATAACTTCAGCAGTTTTTTCGCCTGCCCGGGAGGCATCCGCTTGTCGGCATCAAAGACATAATAACCCGGCATTGCCAGCGGTCGGTTAAATTTGAAATCCATGTTCGCGCTGGCCGAGAATTCCTGCGCAACCCGGCTAGCTGCATTAGCCACTTCAGCAGCACGTGCCTGCCCCTTATTGGCGGCCTGCATAACGCTGGATTCTTTTTTAAATTTAACGATAAAGCCCGTGGAAAGTTCACTTAAGGCAACGTGACCTTTTGCTTTACCATTACCCTGTCCTGGTGCAGCTACAGCATCCGGCATCGCCACAGACGTGCCTAAAACGGCTGTCAGCGCCAGTGCCAGTGCATGTTTTTTATTATTTGCTTTGTTAAACATAAAAATCCTAATTGTTGTTATTTAATCAGTCTGTCGAATAATCGACCTAGTTATGCTTAACAAATGTGAACAAATTGTAAACGTCAATTGACGTCAATTTTATGTAAAGATTGAAATGGCATTTAATTTCAATCAATTACTCGTGAGGAAATAAGCGGTGTCTGGAGGGATCCATAGTCATTTAGTTATTATTAATTGTTATAATATATAATAATTTAAACTAAGAATCGGCGTTATGATCGCGGTTTTTTCCCAGTCCTGCACTAATGGTCATCTGCAGAGCATCGGCAGGTTTCATATCAATCGACTGCACACAATCTTTCGGTACCATAATCATATAACCGCCGACGTTGTAGCTCATCGGTAAAAACACCGCGACTTGATCAGCGCCAAGCATTTTCGATAACCGATCACCATTATCACCACTTTTCTTGGTAACGATGCCGATAAGACGAATATCGCTGTTTGGCAATGTCACCAACACCACAGATTCATCGGCGAAGTCTTTGCCGGACATCATTTCAAATACATCATTCACGGTGCCGTAGAGGCTTCGCAGTAACGGCAGTTTATTCATCATTACGCCGGGAAGCTGCCATAACCAATTCATGAATCGCCAGCGGGTGCTAAAACCAATCACAACCGCTAATACAACAAAGCTAATAAACGCTAAGCCAGGAAAGTAGTAGCTCTCACCCAACAGCGCTTTCCAGATAGGAGACAGCCAATCCTCTATCGTTACCAATAACCATTGCACTAAAAATACCGTCACAATGATCGGCAATAAAATGGCAAGACCCTTTAAGAACGATTGAATAATAGGTTTCATAACAGCAACGCCCGCTCGAAAATGAGATACTGTGCAAAGTTAGCACCCTCGTTAGGCATTTGCATGGAATTTACGGAATTTATCAATTCACTGGGTTACCTTGGCCTGTTCATATCGGCGTTACTGGCGGCAACGGTCTTGCCGTTTAGCTCTGAGGCCGTCATGCTGGGTCTGTTGCAACAGCAGTGGAACCCGTTGTTACTGGTGCTGGTCGCCGGTAGCGGCAACACCCTCGGCTCGGTCATCAATTATGCACTGGGTTACTGGGCAAATGATGGTTTTTTGCAGCGGCAATCGGCACAACATCAACGACGCCTGGCACGTGCTGAGCGATTTTTTGATCGCTACGGCAGTTGGTCAATGCTGTTTGCCTGGGTACCGGTGATCGGCGATCCATTGACGTTACTGGCGGGTCTGTTGAGACTCCGGTTTGTGGTATTTTTGGTGCTGGTCGCGCTCGGTAAATTTGGCCGTTATGCGGTACTCGCCTACACATTTTCATAAAGGAGAAAATCATGAAGGCAGTTATCCTGGATGCAGACACACTCGGCAATGACATCAATCTGTCTCTAATCGATACACAGGTAACAGACCTGACAAGCTACCCTGCTACCGATGCCGGGCATGTTCAGCAGCGCATTCAAGACGCTGACATTGTGATCACCAACAAAGTGGTCATTGATGCGAATACCCTGCAACGGGCCGCGTCACTGAAACTCATTTGTGTATTAGCAACCGGAATGAATAACATCGATGTGGCCGCGGCCGAACAGCTTGGCATTAAGGTAAAGAATGTCGAAGCCTATGGCACCGCCAGTGTGGTTCAACATACCCTGATGATGATGCTTTCGCTGGCAGCCCAACAGCCCATCATGCAAAAACGAGTCGCTGCCGGTGCTTGGCAAAAGTCGTCTATGTTTTGTTTACTGGAACCCTCGATCCTGCAATTGCAGGGCAAGCAACTGGTCATTGTGGGCTCCGGCGAACTCGGCCAGGCGGTCGCAAAACAGGCAACCGCATTGGGCATGCAGGTTACCTTCAGTGCCCGTCCGGGAAAAACAGATGATGAGCGCCCCAGCTTACATGACCTGCTCCCGGAAGCTGACGTCATTTCCTTTCATTGCCCACTGACGGATGCCACCCGGGGATTGCTCAATCGCGACAATCTCAGCCGCTGTCAGCAACATGCTCTCATCATCAATAATGCCCGCGGCGGTGTTGTAAACGAAGAAGACGTATTGACAGCACTGCGCGAGGGCATCATTGGCGGCTTCGCCACTGATGTTCTACCGCAAGAACCGCCAGCAGCAGGTCATCCTCTGCTCGAGGCCCTTAACGAATCGCTGAACTTAATCATCACGCCGCACAATGCCTGGACATCACGGGAAGCACGGCAGCGTATTATCGAGTTAACGGCAGAAAATATCCGTCAGTTTCAACACGCTCAGTCTAACGACGTTGATAAAACTGTTTGATCCCGCCGAGGATGTGAATGCCGAGCAACACCGGCAACACGTAAATGCCCAGTAATTTATGAATTTCCTCCGCGGGTTCATGCAGGCTGTGCAGGCTACTGAGATCGATCGCGACCGTAAACCAGCCAAACACATTCAGCGGCTCGCCCTCCGTGAACAAATACAGGGGGCCGCTGAACACCAGCACCAGCATCACCGCCAGCAGCAGATAATGTACCGTCCGTGACAGCCACCGCCAAGGCTCTGGCCTTGCCGGGTTTGGAAAGCCCTGTTGCAGGCGATATATCACCCGCCAGAGGACAATCCAGAAAACGAAAAAGCCAACGCCGATGTGAGCAGCTTCGGTAAATTGCTTTACCGCCCGCTCTTCGGCAAATAGCATCATATAGCCAAGGGTCAGTATTACGACAATAGCCAGTGCACTAAGCCAATGGGTGGTGCGCGCTAACGGGCTGTAATGATTATCCATACGGCTTACTCTCTTTAACAGGGGTAGCAGCAATCTACCGAGCGCAGATTAAGATAATCTTAAGGTTCTATGAACAGCCGCCGACATCAAAGCGTTTGTTGATCAGTATCAAAGTGCAGGCGCGCTATGAAACGTTGTTGGTGCCGTTCAAAACGGATCGTTAACTGTAACTGTTGCGCTAACTGTTTAACGATGCTCAAACCCAACCCGGAACCATCAACATCCAGTTGTTGGCCTCGATAGAAGCGTTCGGTGAGTCGTTCCGTATCGATCTGATGAACCCCATCAACTTCATTACTGATCAGTAGCTCACCTTGTTGCACAGACACCTCAATAACACTTCCCGGCGGGGCATATTTTACGGCATTATCGATTAGGTTAGTGAGTAACATCGACAGATAAGCCTCATCACTCAGCCATTCCAACCGTTGTGGTAACTGTACCTGGTACTGCAGCCCTTTTGCTTCTAACTTGTGGTAATAATCAGCCATCACCTGACGGGCAATGCTTGCGACATTAAGCGCTTGCATTGGCTCCGGTGGCATTTCAGTTCGCGCCAGCAATAGCAAGCTTTCAACCAGTTTCACCAAGCGTTCGGTACTGGTCAACAAACCGTTCAATTGCTGCTTTTGTTCATCGTTGTCCGCCCGTCGTATCAGGTTCTGCAACTGCGCTTTCAAACTCGCCAACGGCGTACGCAGTTCATGCGCAGCATCCGCCGAGAACCTTCGTTCACGCAGAAAGCTTTGTTCGATTCGGTGCAGATAGTGGTTCAGCGCGCGTTTCACCAACGCCACTTCCTCCGGATCATTAGCTTCGGTAAACGGCTGATAGTCGGTCGAACGTTTCCGCCGCAGCGCATTCGCCAGACGGGTGAAACTGGCAAAATTTCGGTTGATGGTCCACCAGCCCAACCACAACATCAACGGTAGCAGAGTTAGCACCGGAATCACCGTATCTGTTGTCAGATCGGTGCGGATCTCCGCGCGAAATTCATCCTCCTGTAACAACAAGATTCGATAGCGCTGATCGGCCGATGATACGCCAAACGTGTGCCACACCTCTTGCCCGATTTGTTGAATCGAAAAACCCTCGCGGAAGTCGATGCGGCTCAAGTCCATACTACCGCGTGTCTGCATCACGACGTTGCCATCATGTTGCTCGATTCGGTAAGATAATTTGCCTTCATAGGAATGCGCGTTTAACGGATCTATGGTGAGCTGTTGCGCTGGCAGTTGTTCGACAATGCTCACCAGCGCCAATAAGGTTTTGGCCTGTTGCACCATCTCGGCATCAAAGAGCTCATCCACTTCGTGGCTGATTTCCTGATGGATCCAAACCGCGGAAACCGCCGAACTCAATAGGTAAACCAAGGACACGGCAATAAGAATGCGCCGCCGAATGGAATGTAGCTTGCGCTGGAATCGCCGTATCAGTTGCATGCTAAGCGATATCCCACACCGCGAATGGTTTGAATCCATTCTTTATTGCCCAGCTTTTTGCGTAAATTGTGCACGTGCACTTCAAGCGCGTTACTCTCGACTTGCTGTTCATTACAAAACACCAGGTTTTCAAGTTTATCGCGACTGTGGACACGATCCGGCGCCGCCATTAATGCTTTTAGCAGTTCAAACTCTCGTCTGGACAGGGTAATGTCCTGATTGTGCACCCGCACCTGATGATTGATATCATCTAAAGTCAACGGGCCAACCTGTAACTGCTGGGACGCATAACCCCGCTGACGCCTGACCAAGGCGCGCAGACGCGCGGCCAGCTCGTTCATATCGAACGGCTTAACCATGTAGTCATCGGCCCCCAGGTCAAGCAATTTAACCACCTCACGGCTGTCATCACGTGCTGTTAATATCAATACCGGTAACGGTTGGCCTTTTTTGCGCAGCGATGCCAGCACCCGACTGCCATCAAGGTCCGGCAGTCCGAGATCCAACACCGCCACATCGTAAGGCTGACGATTGAGTTCACTGATTGCCGCAGCCCCGGTTCGCACCCACTGCACCACAAATTGCCGCTCAGACAAGCCCAGTTCAACCGCTTGTCCGAGCATAGCGTCATCTTCTATTAACAGCAGTTCCATCGCTTGCCGCGCTCCTATTTTTTGCGCTCGATTTTTTGCAACAAAGCGGCTATTTCTTTGCGCCGTTCTGCATCCGCCAGGGGTCGTTGTGGCCGTGGCGCCGCCTGCAGCGCCTTATTGGCATACTTGGCCGCTTGCTGATAATCCCCTTGCTCATACCAATAGTCGGCGTAAAAGTAGTTAGGGTCAATGCCATCGGGATTAATTGCCAGCGCTTTTTCCAACAGCTGTCGGGCTTTGTCATCATCGCCAAAACCAAAGGGCCAGCCCGGCACCTTGTAATACAGTGTCCCCAGTGACGCATACGCCGAACCATCCAGCGCCGTTGCATCCAGTTGTAACGCCGTTTCCAGCGCTTTTCTGGCTTCTTTAGCCAGACCTAATGCACTCAATCCCCCGGCAGCTCCCGCGTGTGTACTTTTGATAATACCCAGCCAGATGTGTGCGGCGGCCGACTCCGGTGCCGCTTGAATCCACGCTTTTGCTTGTTGCTCAAGCTCAACAAAGCCCGCTTCCTGCTGTTTCTCCCGGAGCTGATAATTAACCTCGGCCCAGCGCGTTTGCAACGACAATAAGGTGCTATCGTCACTTGCCTGTGCCGATGTCATCATCAAATTCAGACTGAGTGCCAATGTGGTCACGAATGCCAATGTTTTGTTCATGATGGGTTATCCTCAAGTAGTTTATATAAGGTTTGCCGGGCACGACGCAGGCTTCTTGCAACCTGCTCCGGCCACAGTCCGTTGATTCGGGCAAAGGCTTTTTCCGGCCAGCCCAGAGTTTGGCTATGTTGCTGTTGTTCGATCTGCTGAATCACTTGCGCGGCTACCCACTGTGGCGAGTCCTGTGCGGTTTTTAAGCGCTGGTTTAAGCGGCTGATCAACCCGTTATTTAGGTTGGTACGAATAGCGCGTGGCGCACAGTAAAGCAGCGTTACATCGTCCGCCATTAATTCCCGTTGCAGCGCTTCAGAAAACCCACGCAGCCCGAATTTACTGGCGCAGTACAACGACTGACCAGGAAACCCGAGCGCACCAAACACCGAGCCGATGTTCATTACCCAACCATGGCTTGTCCGTAACTGTGGCAGCAGTTGATGGGTTAACAACAGCGGCATTTTTAGATTGGTCTCAATAACGGCTTCAATGTCCTCTGCTGTAGCATCCGCAAACAGACCCTCGTGAGTAACAGCGGCATTATTGATAAGGCCGGTTAGTGGCGTCGACAAAGCCTGTACGCATTCTTGCAACCGCTGTCGGCCGGCTTCGGTGGCTAAATCAGCCGCCACGGCCGTCTGCTTTAATCGAGTTGCTAACGCGCTGAGCTGTTCCGTTGAGCGCGCCACTAATAGCAGGCGCGCGCCGCGCCGACTCAATTGTTCCGCCAGCGCCTGTCCCAAACCGCCGGAAGCGCCGGTTAGTACCAGCGTTTGCGCTGGCCAGTTAACGTCGCTCATCACTGCTCTCCGGCAAGTTCGGGTAGCGCCCGGAACATATCGCCGTAAAGACGATAGACATGGCGAGCCGTCTGCACAATGGCGCGTTGCGCACTGACATCAGTAACCTGATTCATCAGCTTCTCAAAGAACTGAACGTGGTCCTGATCGAGATCACCGTGGGACAGGAGATAACTAAATGCCGATTTGGGCAGTTTCAGTTTGCTTTGAATCGCGCCGGCTGCTTTGGTCGCCAATTGCACACTGGTACCTTCCAGCACATGAGCCATACCAAAGAAAGCGGCCGGATGTTCGCTTTCAATGGCATCATAAACCAACGAAACCATCGCCTGCGTTGAACTATGCGGTACGCCCGCCGCCATCATCTCTGCATTACCGCCACTGGCTTTGATATCATTCAAAATCCAGCGTTCGTGGCCATACTCCTCGTTGATGTACTCAACAATGGCTTTTCGTAACCACTCATCACTGAAGGCTAAATGGCTACCACAGCGCATGAGCAGTGGGATGGTATGTTTTACATGATGATAAGCCTGTGTCAGGAACGCCTGATAACGTGGCAGTGTTATTTCCCCCTGTAATGCCTGCTGAATAGCCGGCGCACTCAGCAAGTAAGCTTGTTCGGTTGCCGTTTGTTCACATAATTGGTTGAAAAACATGATTCTTTTCCTCACTGACGTGATGTTAAAAGTGATTGATAAGCTTCAGCGATGGCCGCTCGACGCAAGCGTCCGGTACCGGTAAGTTGCTGATTGCTGACAGAAAAAGGCGAATCCAGCACAAAAAATCGTTGAATACGGGCATAATCGGGTAACTGCTGATTGAGGGCGAGCAATGCCTGGCTGATCAGTTCCTCGTTGCTCTGCGTCGACGCAACGATAAGCGCCGTCAGTGGCAGTGACTCGGAACCAAACACCGCAGCCTGACGCACCGCGGTCGACGTACAAAGCTCAGTTTCAAGCCATTCGGGATCCACATTGCGACCAAACGGTGTGACAATGATGTGTTTGCGGCGGCCCCGTATAAAGAGGTTTCCAGCCTCATCAAAATGCCCCAGGTCACCGGTTCTTATGCGTTGCGGGAACCAACTTTCGGGGCTATCCAAGTAACCCAGCATGGTATTCCCGGCAACCACAATCTCGCCGTCATCAATATGAATTTGTGCATGGTTTAACGGCGACCCGACGCTGCCCGGAACGCATTTCCCCGGCACATTAAGCGTGACAACGGAGCTGAACTCCGACAAGCCGTAGCCCTGCAACAGCGGTAACCCCAGCGCCAGCGCACGTCGCTCCAATGTATCGCAGAGACGCGCACCACCCACCGCGAGTAATGAGAACTGCGCTGCGCTCAGGTAGTTTTGCTCAACCCCCGTGACCACCGCCTGCAGTAATGCCGGAGTTAGGATCAAGCTATCCGGCTGATACCGTTTCAGGGCACTAAAAAACGTCGCCGCGGTTAACGATGACGAGCCCTGTAATCCAGTTTGCTCCGGCGTCAGCAACACCACTTCGGCCCCCAACCACAGTGCCAGATAGACACCGGCTATGTTTTCCAGTAACACCGCCAGCGGCATCAGTGACAAGTGCCGCTGAACCGATACATCACTCAGCCGTTGCAATAACGCCTGCAAGGTCCGCAGAATATTGTCTGCCGATAAACACACGCCCTTCGGTTCACCGGTGGTTCCGGAGGTGAACGTCACTTTCGCCGTTAACGGCGGTAACCTGACCTCGCCTTCAAGTTGCTGCAACACAAATTGACGTTGTCGGGGACTGAAAAAAGGCGGCATGGGGACGCAGGCCCCGCCAGTAAACAACAGCGCCAGATCCTTGACGATCCACGCCACCGGGTCAGTATCTTCGAGCACATAGATGTTCTGTTGCTGCGTCTGAAGTTGCGCTTGTTGGGCGCGTATTTCAGCCAATAATTCGCCGTAGGTAATGGCAGCGTCTGCGGTTCTGATCGCCACCCGCGGCGGGCTTGTCTGCGCGTGTGCCTGCAAGCGTGCCTGAAACTCGGTTATTGACATACGGCACGTCCTTGCTCAACAACGTTAGTCATAGGGCGTTTATGCGCGGTAAACACACCGCCCTGCTTCAGCCAACCCGCCAGCACCAACGGTTGATGCTGGTAGTAATTACCCCAAAGGTCACGCACCGATTCCGGTAGTGCAGTTGGCCGGGCTTCAGCCAGTTGGGTCAGGACAATACCCTGGCGGGCAAAGTATTTTTGCAAGGCTCGCGTGGCTGTAAAAATCACCGCCGTGCGTCCCAGCGGTTGCAGCGCCTCAATCACGGCGCCAAACAGGCTTGGCAAATAATCCACCGCCACTGCCGCCATAGAGCCGACCTCGGCGAGCTGTCCATAGCCGGGCAATGGCCGTCCATCTATACAATAATGCTGAGGGCTTCGATCCAGATAAGCCTGCGAAAACAACACCTGCTGGTCAGCAAATTGAATGCCGCAAGCCGCTACCAGCTCTCCATCGAGGTTATCCGTTTGTTCATCAAATACAGCCAGCAGATGGCTTGGTAATTGCCGTAAACAGGCTTTAAAATTTAACCAGTAGCGCTCGCAAATGAAGGCCTCTACCTGCGAACGTAACGGATGGTCAGGCATAATCCAGTGGTGACGCATGATGAACACTCCTTAACTTAGCGGAGATTGCCGCTAACATCATTCATGTCGCCACTTTATTAAGACAGACTTAAGGAAACCTTAAACTGATTGGGGTGTTACTGGTTGGTATGATCGTTAGAAAGTTCCCGGGTTTCGGTTTTTTTATTAAAAAAACAACACTGCAACCCAAACCACCGCCATAAACAGCAAGGCAAAGAACACGGCTGCTGAGGCAATGTCTTTGGCTCGTCCGCTCAACTCATGAAACTCTGCGCCAACCCGGTCGACAACCGCTTCTATGGCCGAGTTGAGCAACTCAGTGATGAGCAAAATAAACAGACTGGCAAACAACAATAAGCGCTCCGCAAGGGTTGCCTCAACCAGCAACGCGACGGGCACTAACACCAGACACATCAGGCTTTCCTGACGAAATGCAGCCTCGTAACACCAGGCATTTTTAATGCCCCGTAGTGAATTAAAGGTTGCTTTCCAAACTCGTTTAATGCCCGTGTAGCCTGGCTTCATCGAATGCTCCATTGTGCAAATCGTAATTTAGGAACTGACACAAACCCGGTTGCGGCCCTGATGTTTGGCGTGATAAAGCTGCCGGTCGGCGCGACGAATGTTCTCTTCATTACTCTGCTGCGGATTGATGGGCGCTGCGCCCATACTCAGGGTTAATACCGCCAGTTCCGCCTGCTTGTAATGATGCGGTATCGCCAATTCGACCACGCCTTCACGTAATTTCTCCAGCTCGTTATGTACCTGTTCGCCGGAGTCTGCCGGCATGATCAGCGCGAGCTCCTCGCCGCCATAGCGATAGACGTTGGCTGATGTCTCGCCCACCAGTCGGGCAGCTATCTTTTTAAGTGCCTGATCACCGGCCTCATGACCATAATTGTCATTATAGGGTTTGAACTCATCAATATCCGCCATGATTAAATAATGACCTTGCGTGCTATTTTTGACAGCCGCCAAGTCACGGTCAAAGGCACGTCGGTTCAGCAGTCCCGTTAAACCATCCAGGTATGCCATGGCATCCAATTGTTTATTCGCTTCAGCCAGTTCAGCGGTGCGCGCCTCAACCTGCTGCTCCAAGTCATTCTGCGCCGCTAAAAATCGTGTGGCCATGGTTTTAAAGGCATCCAGAGCCTGCTTCACTTCTCCACGCGCATTAATATCATCGGCCTGTCGCGCCAATGCATCATGATAATTGCGTTGCCCCATCAGTGAAGCTACCGTCGCCACCTCCTGCAACGGCTTACTCACTTCCCGACGCACCAATAAATAGGTCATCAGCAAGGTTAGCAACACCAGCCCGATACCCGCGGCGACCAGTCGTAATGGCAACACCATTGCTTGCTTACGAATTTCTGCCAGCGGATACACGGTTACGTGCCACCAGTCAGGACCCGCGATTTTATCGATGATCATCAGTTGTTCACTGCGGTCACTTTCGATCACTGCCGGGTTCTCGGTAAAGGCGTTGTCGGCAATCACATCATTGACCGCCTGAAATAGTGGCTCCTGGTAATTATCAGCAGTTAACGTTGCTTGATCCTGCATCTGTTCTGTCGACAAATTGGAGGCCGCAATGAGATCGCCGCGTGCATTCAGCACCATGTGCTCAGAGTTTGGGCGTTTTCGCTGGGTTAAATCCGTTAACAGACTACCAAGCTCAATATCAAAGCTAGCGTTTGCCAGATGCTGCCCCTTCCGATCAATAGGCCGTTGGTAGGTGATGGTCCAGACATCCGCTGAAATATCATGATACAAGCCAGTCCAGTTTGGCGCACGTTGGGGGTTCTCGCTCTGCAGCGTCGACTTGACCACGGAAAAATCGGTAATGACCAAATCTTTATCCGCCAGCAACCCCCAGGGAGACTCTGGTGAATACAGAATGAGGACATTTTCAGGCATAGAAAAATGTGTGTTGCCGACCACATTTTGCCAAGCCGGACCCAACGCGTTCAGCGTATATTGAGCGGCGATAACGCGAGTTTTCAGTTCGTCGGTCAGAGGTTGTTCTCGGGGACCAAGAAACGCACTCAAGTGTTGAAAATGGCTTTGTTCAACCGCAATGCCGCGATTGAACTCCGGCTTTAAACGCACCACCCCGGGCGAGGTTTCTTCATACCATTGATTAAAGTGTTGTAACGGTTGGTGTGCGCCGTTTAGCAACTGATACCGTTGTAGAAACTGCTCAGTCAGAGTTTCGCCGTGCTGCTCAATGCGCCTGAACAACGCCTGATTGAGTTCAAGGGTTGGCTTTAAATCCTGTTGTAACAGTTCGATGACGCGTTTGCGGGCATCGTTGTAGGTGGTAATAAAAGTAATCGCTGACGCCACCACCACAATTGAAATAGCCCAAATACTGATTTTCAGCAATAACGCGGTGGTAAGGCGCTCGCGTCGTTGCAACCGTCGTTGTTGTTGTCTTCGTTCCATGACCAGAAAATGTTTTATTTAACCCAACAACTAGTCTACACAAATGCTAATATTAGGCATACTAATAACAACAATAAACTGCCGAGAAACGTTATGAAAGAAATAAAATGGGGGTTAGTGTTTGCCGTCGCCATCATCATCTGGATGCTGATTGAGCGGGCTAGCGGGCTACATTCCGATAATATCGAGTACCATGCAATTGTCACCAACCTATTCGCGGTTGTTGCCATTGTTATTTATATCTTGGCGTTACGCGACAAACGTTCCTCCTTGCCCGACGGAAAAATGTCATGACGGCAGGGGTTTGTCTGTGGTTTGAAAATCTCGGTCGTCGTCGCGGTTTTATCGCCCTTAGTGCAACTGCTGGTACACTCGGTGATATCACCGGAATTTTTTCCTAATATGCGGGAATACGCAGTGACATCGGGGATGATGAGTGAAACCCGGGCTAATCAATATTTCAGCCTGCTGACTTACTCATTTCAGTCTGCCGTGTGGGCGTTAGGGATGGGTGTCATTACCAGTGCCGCAGTGGCAGTCTTTCTAAAACGCCAGTAACCCGCGCCGATGGCGCAGATTACTGGTAATAATCAGCGGCTCAGAAGTTTACCGTTACCCCAACCCACAGGTTACGGGCTTTGTCTTTAACGTTGTAATCATCCGTAAAAACAACCTCACTGACAGCGCCCCGACCGGTGACATACTCGTAGTCACCGTCACCGTCAAGGTCGGTGTATGTGGTTGAATAGGTGGTAAAATCGCGATCCAGCAGGTTATTGATGCGTACGTTTATCTGCGTGTACGGATTGAGTTGATAACTGGCGCCTAAATTCAACAAACTGTAGTTTTCAAAGTACTGTTGCTGTTCAGTCCCGTTATCGTAGCCACGGTATCGATCCGACCGCAGCTCGCCTTGCAAGTACACACGCAACGGCTCACTGGCACGCCACTCTAGCCACATATTGGCCATGTGTTCGGCGGTATTGGTCAGCGGCTGCCCGGCCTGAGCGCCGGTCACCTGCTCGCTGTCTGTCCAGGTGTAATTACCGCGCAAACTCCAGCGGTTACTCAACGCATAGCGGCCGGCAACTTCAACCCCCTGCACGTCGACGCGATCAATGTTAATCACCTGACTGAAACTGTCGTAGCCCAATTGCTGATACTGACCCAAGTTGACACAAGGTCGCTCTCCCGCCGTCACCTCGCAACTTGGAACCGTATCGCCACGGGCAATTTTGTCATCAAAACGGGTGTTAAAATAAGTTATATTAACGTTATGGTCAGCGTCCGCTGCGTTCCAGTAAAGCGCTAACTCTGAGTTGACGCTGGTTTCTGGCTCAAGTTCTGGATTACCGGCAAAGGGAATCGTGCCCTGTCCGCCAAAACCGGTGATACCGTCATACAAGTCAGTGGTCTTTGGCGTTTTGTAGCCGGTGCTGACACCGCCTTTTAACGTCCACTCAGAGGACAGGTTGTAGACACCATAGAGCCGGGGCGAAACCTGGCTGCCAAACACATCATGATGATCGTAACGAACCCCTGCGGTCAGCGTAAAATCCGCCACCGGCATCCAGTTGTCTTCCGCAAACAGCGAGTACATCTGTTGCTCCTGAACCGCGCCGGCCATGCCTTGCTCGAGTCCAAATACGCCATCTTTCAATTCGCCGTCAATTAGCTGCCCGCCCAACACCAGGTTATGGTGACCGGCAAGGTTTTCCAGCGGAATATCAACCCGCACATCAACGGTGTATTGGCTGCTTTGCAACGGCCGCGCAGGACGTGGCAAGAACGTTTGCTCGGCAAGTTGGCGGCGTTGCGGTTCGCTCAAACCACGGTAGTCACCGGTACCATCGTACATCTGTTGTAACAGCAAACGTTCGGCAACACTGAGCGGCAACGTGCGTCCATTATTCTCAGTATCGACATAAGACAACGCCATCCTGGTCGAAGCCATCGACCAATCCGCATCATAAATCAGCGACCACCAACGGCGGTCATAACTTTGATCTTCGGCATAGCCTGCCCGCGGCGCTACCGTTCCGCCCCGTGCCTGCCAGATTGACTCAATGCTGTCCTTGGTACCCAGCGGATAGGTGATGGTATCGGTTTCAAGGTCATAGCTTGGGCTGTTATCGTACGACTGATGGGAATCATCGTAGTTAAACTTAATGTGCTGATTGGCGACGGGTGTATAAGAAAGAGAGAAACCGTAGTGTTCGTCACTGTTATCGACCGTACGACCACCACTACCAAAGCCCAACTGCCGCACATGCACGACACCATTAGGGTCAACCGCCGGTTCAAATTCAGGGCTGGACGCCTGTTGATCGTACAAGCTGCCACGCAACCCCAACGTGAGCTTATCCTTAATCAACGGCCCACTTACGCTGAAATCGGAGGTAAAATCATCGCCGAAATCATCATTGCTTTGTACACTGCGGCCAAAACTGACGGAGCCTGTCCACTCATTGGTGTGTTTTTTGGTGATAACGTTGATGACACCACCGAGCGCATCCGCGCCATATAAGGTTGAAGCCGGACCACGGATCACCTCAATACGATCGATAGCTGCCAGAGGCGGGATATGATTAAACGCGTTACCGCCAAAGTTGTTGGGATAGATATCACCGTGATTATTTTGCCGTACGCCGTCCACCAGAATCAGCGTATATTCGCCGGTTAAACCGCGCATACTGATACTGCCCTGACCGGTTTTATCCCGTGATGTACCAAGATCGATGCCTTCCTGAAATTTGACCGCATCCAACAGTGAAGTAAACGCGCGTAATCGGACTTCCTCATTGGTAATGACCGAAATACTGGCCGGTGCTTCCGTTAACTTTTGCTCAAACCCGGACGCGGTGACCACCATTCGTTCCATCTCCTGGCTGTCGATAGTGCCGTCATCTGCCACAACCGTCGTCGCTACAAAATTGGCCGCTAACGCCAGTGTCAGAGCACTGGGCATAAAGTGTTTCATTGGTTCAATCCCTTTGTCGTTATGATAGTGAGCGACATTCTACTGGGAGAACAAAATAACGTAAATGCGAATTATTCTTATTTGTATTGATATTTTTTAACAGCTGTTTTTATGAATACTTAACAGTGACTACTCACCGCCCTATCGGGCGATGCTTCTTATTTCATTAGCCGTTGCTCGATAGTATCGAGGCTTACGCAGCTTCCATAAGCAGAGACGACCGTCCAGCCGCCTTTAATTCCAGAATGCCTTTATCACGGA